>OLJF01000023.1_pt1 | contig 278359 bp, 284 predicted proteins | sample 1609751 | NCBI WGS metagenome assembly OLJF01 (sample SAMEA4350171, study PRJEB24818) | metagenome | biome: human; feature: gut; material: faeces | place: Denmark | collected 2013-09
TTGCAGATAGTAAAAATAATCATGGTTACAGATATGCTATGTATAGAGGAATTGAGAAAAACCAAAATTATACATGGTTGATTTGTGCTGCACAAAACATGAAAAATATAGCAATAAAAAAAGAAAAGGTATGGGCATGAGTCCCATATTTTAATTTATTTTATCAAAATTTTTCTAAAAAATAAAAAAATTTTTAAATCAAAAAAATAAATTCAAAAAAGACTGTTGAACAAAATATTTTTATATACTTTGTCAACAGTCTGTAAAAATTATTCAAATAATGAATAATTTTTTTTGTTTTGACTCAAAATTATATAAAAATAATATGAGAGGAAATTAAAAATGATAATAACTTTAATAAGATCCATTGTATTATACATACTTGTTTTAGTAGTTATGAGATTAATGGGAAAAAGAGAAATAGGACAATTGCAACCATTCGAGCTTGCAATTTCAATTATGATTGCAGATTTAGCATCAATACCTATGACAGATGTTGGAATACCAATTACAAATGGAATTATACCAATTTTAGGTTTATTAGTAATGCATCTTGTAATTTCTATTATAAATATTAAAAGTATAAGAGGAAGAGAAATTTTATGTGGAAGACCAACTATTTTGATATACAGAGGTAAAATAGATGAAAAAGCACTAAAAAAAGAAAGATTTACAATAAATGAACTAGAAGAAAGACTAAGAGGAAATAATGTAGTAAATTTAGGAGATGTTGAATATGCAATATTAGAAACAAGTGGGCAGGTCACAGTTATACAAAAACCAAATAAACGTACAACTACACCAGAAGATTTTAATATAGAACCAGAGTATGAAGGACTTCCTTATGATTTAGTAATTGATGGAAAGACTTTAAATGAAAATTTAAGAAAAATTGGAAAAAATGAAATATGGTTAAAAAAGCAGGTTGAAAAATTCAATATGATACCAGAAGAGGCCTTAATAGTAACTTATGATGGTAAAGGGCAAATATTCTGCCAGAAAAAGGCTAAAAAATGAAAGGAACAAAGTATGTATAAAGAACTGATTATTATAATTATAATAATAATGTTAGTTATAGTAGGAAACATTATAACTCAAAATAACACAAATAAGACAGTAGAAACAATAAGCGAAGAACTTGATGTGTTCAGAAATGAAATTTCGAATAAAAATGTAAGGCAGGAGGATGCACAAAATCATATAGGCAAAATAAATGACACTTGGGACAAAAGGTCAGAAACTTTAGCTTATTATATAGAACATGATGAACTAGAAAAAGTAACCACAGAGCTTACAAAATTGAAAGCTGATGTAGAAACAGAAAATTATGAGTTTGCAATAGAAAATTTAGATAATTGTATATTTATATTAGAGCATATAAAAGATAAATCTGCTTTAAAAATAGTAAATATATTTTAATGATAGTTAAATAAGTGCTTACAAGCTGACATAATAACCTGATGACTGTTTTACTATAAATTCGGCAGCTTTTAATGCACCTTCAGCAAAAATACTACGTGAATATGCTGTATGTTTAATTTCAAGGCATTCATTTTCATTAAAAAACATAACACTATGTTCACCAATAATGTTTCCGCCACGAATACTAGAAAATCCAATTTCATTTGGACTTCTTTTTTCATGCTTTTGCATTCTATCTAATTTATAAAAATATTTATTATTATTTGCAGACTGGATTGCATCTGCAATTGACAATGCGGTCCCGCTTGGACTATCAGTTTTTTCACTGTGATGTGTTTCGATTATTTCAATTTCTGAATTTGGCAATTTTTGTGACAAATTACTTACAATATCTTTCATTAAAGAAATTTCATAAGACATATTAGCTGAGAGAAAAATAGGAATCTCATCAGAAGCTTCTAAAATTTGATCCTTTTGTTCTTGGTTAAAACCTGTTGTGGCTATGACAAGTGCAATCTTTTTGCTTTTAGCAAAATTAAGAAAATTTATTGTTGATTCTGGTGCAGAGAAATCTATAACAACATTAGGTAATTCAAAAATATTATTAAAATCATTATAAACAGGAAAACCAAGATTATGAATTATATGTCTGTCGAATCCACCTAATAAATACATATTAGGATGTTTTTTTATTTGTTTTGCAACTTCAGTTCCCATTTTTCCATTAATACCATTTATTAATATTTTTATCATAAGAACCTCCAAGAATATAATTTTAGGGACGAAGTAAAATCATATTTTATGTTAGAAAGTAAATAATGATTTTAACTACGTCCCAGTAATTATAATATATTCAATTAAATTTATATTATTCTAAAAACAACCAAACTTAAAAATACATAAGCATATTTATAGAAAGTTTTTGAATGGAAAATTTGTGATAAGTGACGAGATGTTTCAAAAATAGCACTATATTTATCAGCAAAAGTTACTACAACTGTTTCTTTATAGTGAGGAATTTTAATAGTAACTGGCCACATGTGATTAACTATTACGTCTTTTTCAATATCATTTAAATTAAATATTTGAGTTGCATTTCTTAAAGCAATTTTAGGGTGCATAAAGGCATGTTGACCTTTCCAGCTTTTATCTTCTCTAATGTGAGTATGCCAGTCATATAAAAATAAATCATGAAGCATTGCACCACGAGTAGCTGATATGTAATCTAAATTTAAACGTTTACAAACTATATATGTGTAATAAGCAACTTGCATACAGTGCTTATAACAAGAAGTACCTGCATGTTGATTATATATTTTCATTTCTTGAACTTTTGAACTTTTTAATAAGTCATTTATAATAGAGAAAAATTCTTCTAATGAAGTATTTTCAGCTATTAAATCTTTTGTTATCATAAGGTAAAATCCCCTTTTCTTAATATACTTAAATTATATCACAGTAACATCAAAAATGATACTAATTTAATATAATTTTAATAAATTGACAGAAGTCAACAAATCCATTAAGACATGCATGCATGAAATCATTAATAGAGTGGTAAGAGAGCAGACAAACGAAATTCAAGAAATGATTGAAGAGGTTGTTCAGGAGGTTGCAAATGCAGCCTCTTTTTGCTATTAAATTAAATCTATATCAAATTAAATTTTTGCATTTCAGTTTCTAAAATTTTCTGTTTTTCTAAAGACATTGTAACTAAAGGTAAACGAACTTTCATACTATCATAGCCCATCATAGACAAAGCAGATTTTACAGGAATAGGGTTGGTTTCACAAAATAGACTATCTATTAAAGAAATTGATTTTATTTGAGAGTCCTTTGATAAAGTATAATTACCACTCAGGTAATCAAAAACCATATTATGAACAAGTTTAGGAGCAATATTTGAAAGTACAGAAATAACACCAATTCCGCCTAAAGATAAAATAGGGAGGGTTTGGTCATCATTGCCAGAATAAATATGTAAATTATCTCTACATAAACTGGCAATTTTAGCTATTTGAGATATATTACCACTTGCTTCTTTTATAGCTACAATATTAGAAATTTTAGAAAGTTCTAAACAAGTTTTTGGTTCTATATTTAAACCTGTTCTACTAGGAACATTATATAAAATAATTGGCAAAGAAGTATTTTTAGCTATTTCTGTGTAATGCATAATTAAGCCATTTTGAGTAGTTTTATTATAATATGGTGTAACAAGTAGTAAACCATCTGCACCAATGCTTTCAGCATATTTACTAAATTCAATTACATCTTTTGTGTTATTTCCACCAGCACCAACAATAACAGGAATTTGTCTATGTACATTATCAATAGCAAATTTAGCAACTTGCTTTTTTTCTTCTAAGGTCATTGTAGAAGATTCACCAGTTGTACCAAGAATAATAAGAGCATCAGTACCTTGTTGAATTTGAAAATCAATAAGTTTTTTTAATATGTCAAAATCGACGCCATCTTCAGTAAAAGGGGTAACTAAGGCTGTACCACAACCAATAAATATATTCTTTTTCAAAACAATACCTCCATATTTTTTTATATAATATGTAGGCACAACAAAAAATGCCAACTAAAAATTAGTTGACATTTATAATTTATTTTAAAAATCCACTTATAATTTGCTCTTCAGCTTCTTTTTCTGTAAGACCAAGAGTCATAAGTTTAATAAGTTGTTCTCCTGCAATTTTTCCAATGGCAGCTTCATGAAGCAAACTTGCATCAATATCATTTGCTACTATTTTAGGAGTAGAAGTAACTTTTGCCTTATCCATAATAATTGCATCACATTCAACATGTCCAAAGCATTTGTTATTTCCATTAACATTTGAACTAAATTCTTGAACAGAGTTGTCTCTTGCAATAGCACGAGAAGCAACATGTACACTAGAATTTTCACCATTTAAGTCAATATCAAAAATGCTTTTAGCTATTTGATTTGCAGAAGTCATAACTCTTTCTGTAATAACTAAACTTGTATTATCGCCAAGTTCACCTTTAGTTTCACGAACTGTAGAAGAAACACCTTCAATTTGAATAGTTTCCATTTCTAATGTAGAACCTTCTTCAAGATTTACAATTGTTTGTGGGTTTAAAATTCTATCTCCAGTTCCATTACCTTCTCCATAATGTTTTTCAATGTATTTTACCTTAGCTCCTTTTGATAAGTGGAATGTATGAATACCATCATGTTCTGAAGTTTCACAAGAGCTGTTATGAATACCACAACCTGCTACAATTACAACATCAGCATTTTCTCCAACATAAAAATCATTGTATACAACATCATTAAAACCTGCTTCAGTTAATATAACTGGAATGTGTACACTTTCATTTTTAGTATTTGGTTTAATAATAATATCAATACCAGGTTTGTCTTGTTTTGTGACAATATCAATATTGGCAGTAGTATTTCTAGCAACACCTTTACCATTTTCACGAATATTGTATGCACCAATTGGAGTTTTTTCGATATCAGCAATGGTTTTTAATAGATTTTTTTCAATTGCATCTAAGTTATTTTCAATTTCATTACTCATATTAGTTACCTCCTTTTTCAAGCATCACTTTACATGGCTTTTGAGTGTTTTTTAAAAGTAGGGGAAGAACCTCTTCTTTTTGACCAACGGCTTTTACTTTTCCATCAACAAGTAAAATAATTTCATCTGCAATATTTAAGATTTTCTCTTGATGAGAAATAATAACTATTGAAGAATTACTAATTTCAGAATGCATTTTTTCAAATACAGAAATTAAGCTATTAAAGCTCCATAAATCAATACCAGCCTCAGGTTCATCAAATACAGTAAGCTTAGATTTTTTAGCTGCAAGCATAGCAATTTCAATACGTTTTAATTCACCACCAGAAAGTGAATTACTAACTTCTCTGTTTAAATAGTCTTTTGCACATAAACCTACATCAGAAAGATAATTACATGCTTCTGAAACATTTATAGTATTACCAGAACTTAATTCTATTAAATCTCTAACAGTTAAACCTTTGAATTTTACTGGTTGTTGAAATGCAAAACCAATTCCAAGTTTAGCCCTATCAGTAATTCCCATAGCAGTAATGTCTTTTCCATCAAAGAAAATGCTACCAGAATCGGGTTTTAAAATTCCCATAATAATTTTAGCAAGAGTAGATTTACCAGAGCCATTAGGACCAGTTATTGCAACTAACTTGCTATTATCTATTTTTAAACTTATGTTATCTAAAATTTGTTTATTGTCCCTAAAATAAGAAACATTTTTAAGTTCTAACATAATTTTACCTCCTTAAAATTTAGCACATATATTGTACCACAAAGTGAGCAAAAATACCAGGTTTTGATAATATTTAATAAAAAAATAGATTACAGCATAAATTCTGTAATCTATTTTTTAAAATTTTTCAATCCATTTATTTAAAATATTTGTAGCAATTTCTTTTGTAACATTATTTTTATCAAATAATGGATTATATTCAACTAAATCAGCTGATTTAATAATATTACTATACTTTGTAATCTCATCTGCTAAAGCATAAGTTTCTTCTAAATTAATGCCATTTTTAGCTGGAATTGAAACACCAGGGGCAACAGTAGGATCTATTAAATCTAAATCAAAACTAATATGTACTCCATCTGTTCCGTTTGAAGCAATAGCAAAAGCTTTTTTACAAATTTCTTCAACTCCATATTTTTTAATATCTTCAGTAGAAAATACAGTAACACCTGCATCTAATACATTACCCCATTCCCATGGATCAATATCTCTACCACCAACAATAACAGCATTTTTGAAATTGTAAAATGGACCATCATGAAAATCAGCTAATATACTTTTTTCATAATGTGTAGCAACTGCTAGAGGCAAACCGTGTAAGTTACCAGTAACAGAAGTAGGGTAGGTATTGAAATCAGCATGTGAATCAAACCATATAATTCCCATATTTTTGTTTTCTTTTATAGAACCTAAGCTTGAACCAATTGCAGTAATATGGTCTCCACCTACAAGCAAAGGAAATTCACCATTTTGAATAACTTTACGAGTTATGTTGTATAACTTTTGATTAAATTCATTGATTTCTTCTAAGTTTCTTTTTTCGTTTTTTGAATCTAGCGCTTTAACTGCTAAAACTAAGTTATGCATTTTTGTGTAGTATGCATCCTTTTCTGCATTATTCATATTTTCTTCAAAATGAATTTCATGAATTTCTAGTAACAAATCATCAAATTTTGATACAAAACTATTAATATCATTTGAATCGGAATTTGAGTGAGATTCTTCACTTTTTTTGCTACCTTTCAAAATATAATTTTGAGAAATATTGCTTGGTTTTAAACCTTCTGTTAAGGCTTGTGCCCCAAGCTCAGCACCATCAATCTTTAGACCTAAGTCAGTGCATGCACTTATAATTGATATTTTTTTCATTTTAAACCCTTCTTTAAACTTTCACTAACATGATGATGATAATTATCAAACATCAGAAGTATGGCAAAAATTATATCAATAAGCTAAAAAAAAGTCTAGTGTTTTAATAAAAAAGTCCTTCTTTTATGGAAGGATTTTTTATTGTATAGGAAAATGTTATATACAAGGGTTAAGTTACACTGAATTGTGTGTATTTGTATAGCAAAATGCACGTATGAAGAAGCAACTATTCATATTATTTAATTTCAACTACAGTTACTCCCATTTCACCCTCACCAAATGTACCTATACGAAAACTCTTTACATGAGGATTTTTTTTCAAAAATGAATGAATGCCTTCGCGAAGCTTACCAGTGCCTTTTCCGTGAACAATTCTAACAGGTGAAATATTTGCAGATGCACAATTGTCTAAATATTTATCAATAACATAAATGGCTTCATCAACATTTTGACCAATAACATTTATTTCAGGAGAAACAGTTTTAGCTTTTGATTCTTTATTTGTAGTAACTTTTCCAGATTCTTTAACTTTAACACTATTAGTTAAACTCTTTCTTAAATCTGAAAGTTTAATATTCATTTTCATGTTGCCAACTTGAACTTGAACCTCATTGGATTTATTAATTTTATTACCAACAATATATCCATTTGAACCAAGAGAAGCAATGTAAACATTTAAACCATCTTTTACATCTGACTCAGCTAATGCTTCAAAACTATTATTTTGCTCAGTATAATGAATAGAATTTATAGCTTTTAATTTATCATTTAGTTTATTTCTTAAATTATTTGCCTGTTTTATATCAGAAGAACTATTAAGCTCATGTATAATTTCTGTAGCTTCTTCTTTAGCAGAAAGCAAAATATCACGTGCTTCTAATTTAGCATCTTCAAGCAATTGTGCTCTTTTTTCTAAAACATCATCTTGTTTTTGTTCTAAACTTTTTCTTAAAAGCTCAACTTGTCTTAAATTTTTTTCAGTTTCTTCTTTTTGTTTTTCAATTTCTAACTTATTATCATAAATACTTTTTAATAACTCCTCAATTGGTATTTTATCATCTTTTAAATGACTATTTGCTACATTTAGTATTTGTTCATTTAAACCAAGTCTTTTACTAATAGCAAAGGCATTGCTTTTTCCAGGAATACCAACTAATAACTTATATGTTGGTTTTAGATTTTCTATATCAAATTCAAAACTTGCATTTTCAAATCCATCTGTTATTAATGCATATTCTTTTAATTCTTGGTAGTGTGTAGTGCAACAAACTATGCTTCCAATATCTTTTAAATAACTTAAAATACTAATTGCAAGTGCAGCACCTTCTAAAGGGTCTGTGCCAGAACCCAGTTCATCTAATAAAACCAAACTATTATTATCAGTTATATTAGTAATTTCAACAATATTTTTTATATGTGCAGAAAATGTACTAAGAGATTCTTGTATACTCTGCTCATCACCAATATCAGCAAATATATGCGAAAAAACACTTATGCTACTACTTTCACTACAAGGAATAGGAATACCGGAATAAGCCATTAAAAGTAGTAATCCAACAGTTTTTAAGGCAACAGTTTTTCCACCTGTATTTGGACCAATAATTAAAAGCGAAACATAGCTTTTACCTAAAGAAATATCTATAGGAACAACCTTATCCTTGTCAATTAAAGGATGTTTTGCTTTATATAAATCAATGTATTTGTTATTATTTAAAACAGGAATAATTCCAAAACTGTCAATTCCAAAATTAGCTTTTGCAAAAATCAAATCAATACTAGCAATAAGAGCTAAATTGTTTTTTAATTGATCAACATATTCATATAATGAAGAAGAAAGTATTTGCAAAATTCTTTCAATCTCAATATCTTCTTCAATTTTTATATGATTAATTTTATTGTTTAATTCAAATATGCTTGTTGGCTCAATATATAAAGTAGAGCCACTACTAGAAGTATCATGAATAAATCCTTTTATATAACTTCTATATTCTTCTTTAACAGGTATAACATATCTATTATTACGAATTGTAACAATTGGTTCCATTATATATTTAGCATAAGTGCTAGAATGAATAAATCCATTTAACTTATCTTTAACTTCTTGCTCAAAGTTCTTTCTGTTTCTTCGTAAGCTAGCAAGCTTACTAGATGCATTATCAGCAACAGTATTTTCATCAATTATTTTATCAAAAATATTTTTTTCAATAGAAGGGTTTGAATAAAGAAAGCTAAAATATTTTTCTAGATATTCAAAAGTAACAGAAGAATCATCATAAAAATATTCTTTTAATTCTCTGCACATTTTTAAAAGCACAGCAAAATTAAGTAATCCTTTTATAGATAAAGTTTGATTACTTTCTAAAACTTTAATATATTTTTCTAATTCTTCAGTTTCGTAAAATGGTGGAATACCTTTTTGATGTAAAAGGGTATCAGCTTGTTTTGTTTCGTTAAGCAAAACATCAACTTGTTCATAAGAAAAATTAGGGACTAATTGCTCACACAAATTTTTCCCTAAATAAGTTTTACAATATCCACCTAAATTTTTTATTATTTCATTATATTCTAATTTATTTAAAATAGCGTCCATAATTATAACCTCACGTACATATTATGCCATAAAATACGTGAAAAAACAAGAAAAACAACATACTCAGGACAAAAAAAGAATAAAATGCTTAAAAATACTTGCAATTGCTATAAAAGTAGGGTATAATAATAATGCATATTGAATTACAAGAAGAGTGGGAACAAATCCCACTCTTCTATCATGAAGAGAGGAGAAAAGACGTTAATTGGTAGCAAAATGAGTTAAAAACTGGCAAGATATCAGTTAAAGAAACGTCTAAAAACTAACATGGAAGAAAAAATTGAAACTTTAATTAGTGAAACAATAGAAAAGCTTGGATATGAGCTTTATGATGTTATTTACGAAAAAGAGGCAAAAGACTTTTACTTACGAATTTTTATAGACACACCAAATGGTATTAGTTTAGATGATTGCGAAAAAGTAAATGATGCGATAAACCCTATATTAGATGAAGCAAATTATATAAAAGATCAATATTTTTTAGAAGTTTCTTCACCAGGTGTGGAAAGAAGGCTTAGAAAAAATAAGCATTTTGAAGCAAGTATTGGTAAAGAAGTTGATATCAATTTATATAGTCCTATAACCTTGAAACAAGATGAAATAAATGAAAAAAAGAAAAAAAATAATACAACTAAAAATATATCAGGAATTTTAAAAAGTTTTGATGAAAATAATATAACATTAGAAATAGAATCAAATGAAGAAATAAAAATAGAAAGAAAAAATATTTCAAATATAAAAATTAAATTTAATTGGTAATAAGGGAGGAATTTGAAAAATGAAAAAGAAGGCAAATATACTTGCAATTGATAATACTGAATTAATGATGGCTTTAGACGAACTTGAAAAAGAAAAAGGAATAAAAAAAGAAGCAATATTAGAATCTATAGAAACTGCTTTAGTAACAGCATATAAAAGAAACTTTGATTCAGAAGAAAATGTTAAAGTTACTATGGATGGACAAACAGGAGAAATCCATATATATGCTGTAAAAGATGTTGTAGAAGAAGTAGAAAATCCTAATACACAAATTTTATTATCAGATGCAAAAAATATAGACAGCAAATTATTAGTTGGAGATAAAGCTGAAATTGAATTAATGCCTAAAAACTTTGGAAGAATAGCAGCTCAAACAGCAAAACAAATTATAGTTCAAAAAATTAGAGAAGAATCTAGAAATTTAGTATTTGATGAATTTAATGAAAGAAAAGGCGAAATAGTTTCTGGTATAGTTCAAAAAGCAGATGGTAACATAGTAGTATTAGATTTAGGAAAATTAGAAGCTGTTATGCCAGCTAAAGAACAAGTTCCAACAGAACATTACCATGTAAATGACAAAATTAGAGCATATATTATGAATGTAGAAAAAGGATTAAAAGGTGCTCCACAAGTTACTGTTTCAAGAGCTTGTAGCGATTTTGTAAGAAAATTATTTGAACTTGAAATTCCTGAAATTTATGAGGGAGTTATTGAAATAAAAAGTGTATCAAGAGATGCTGGAAACAGAAGCAAAGTTGCAGTATATTCACCTAATGAAAATATTGATCCAGTTGGTTCTTGTGTTGGACAAAAGGGAATTCGTATTCAAAACATTATAAATGAACTTCATGGAGAAAAAATTGATGTTATTGAATGGAATCAAGATCCAGCAATATATATTTCTGCAGCACTACTACCTGCGCAGGTTATGGCAGTTGATGCTCATGAAGATGAAAAATTTGCACAAGTAATTGTACCAGATGATCAATTATCATTAGCAATTGGCAAAGCTGGTCAAAATGCAAGACTTGCAGCTAGACTAACAGGATGGAAAATAGACATAAAGAGTGAAACTCAATTTAGAGAAATGTTATCAAAACAACAAGAAGAGTCAGATGAAGAAACAAAAACAGAGGAATAATGAATAAAAAGTATAAATACATTAAAAATAAAGGATGTGAACATTTTGAAAAAAATACCTAGTAGAACTTGTATTGGATGTGGAACACAAAAAAGCAAAACAGAACTTATACGTATAGTAAAAACTCAATCAGGTGAAATAAAACTTGATAAAACAGGTAAATTACCAGGTAGAGGTGCATATATATGTGATAAATCAGAATGTTTGAATTTAGCAATACGTTCTAAAAAATTAGAAAAAACATTTGAAACTAAAATAGAAGAGAGTGTTTATGAAAGTCTAAAAAATACTATAAATCAAGGAGTATAAAATTTGGTTAATAATCAAAAAATATGTGGTTTAATAGGACTAGCAACTAAAGCTGGAAAAATAGTGGCTGGAACAGATGCATGTATACAGGAAATAGAAAAAAGAAATGTTAAATTATTAATATTAGCAGTAGATGCATCTGATAGAACTAAAAATACATTTAAAGAAAAATGTAAAGAATTTAATATTAATATATACGAAAAACTTACAATTAATGAAATTAGTAATTCAATTGGAAAATCCAATAAGGCTGTTTTGGGAATTAAAGATATTGGTTTTGCAAAGGCGATGAACAAAATAATTAATGGGGGTGAAATGATTGGGTAAACTTAAAGTACATGAACTTGCTAAAGAATTAGGTTTAGAAAGTAAAGAACTAATAAAAAAAGCAAAAGAAGTAGGTATTGAGGTAACAAGTCATTTAAGTTCTTTGGAAGAAGAGCAAATACAAAAAATAAAAAATATTTTTGAGAATAAGGGAGTAAAATCACAAAAAAGTATGGAGCAAGAAAAAAATAAAGAAAAGAAAGAAAAAAATACTAAAAAAGAAGCTACACCAGTTATTATAAGACGTGAAGTTATATTAGCTGATGAGGAAAAACAAGAAAAGAAACAAGAAAAAACAGAAAGAAAAGATGTTGGTTTTGTTGAAAGAAAAAACAATAAAGATTTTAATATTGTTTATAGAAAACAACCTGTAAAACCAATGACTGTAAGTGAGCTATTTGGATTAAAAACAAATAAAAAAGAAGAAAAAGCTCCTGAACCAATAAAAGAAGAGAAAAAAGAAGAACCTAAAGTAGAAGAAAAAAAGGTTGAAGAAAAGAAAGAAGAAATTAAACAAGAAACAAAACCTGTAGAAGTAAAACCTACAGTTACTTCAAATGCAGAAAATAAAAACAATTACCCTAATCGTGAAAAAACAAATAATCAATACCAAGGAAATCGTTATGAAAATCGCCAAAATAATAATTCAGGATCAAACAATTACCAAAACCGTTATGATAATAATCGTCCAAATAGATTTGGAAATAATCAAAATAACGGAAACTATGAAAATCGTCAAAGAGACAATAGGTTTGACAATCGCCAAGGCAATAATAACCGTTTTAATAATAACCGTCAAAATGGAGATAATAAATTTAATAACCAAAATAGAAACGGACAAAGACCATTTAATAGAAATAATAATGGAAGACCTTTAGACAATTATGGAATTGACAAAAATATTAAAGATATAATGGCTACTGAAATAGTTGAAAAGGAAGATAAAAGAGACATTAGTACAAGAGCAATAGATAAAGAAAAAGCAAACCGCTATGAAGATAATAAAGCTAAAAAAGGAGCTAAAGTTAAAAAAGGTGATCGTTTTAGTGAAGAGTTTAATGAAGGAAAATTAAAAGATTTAAAGCAAGTAGATAAATTATCTCGTATGTTTAATGAACAAGATGGCGGAATGCTTGATTACTATGACCTTACAACAGCAAGAGGAAAGAAAAATAAACGTAAACCACAAAAAGACGAAGAAAGAACAAAACAAAAAATATTTGAATTAACAGAAATTACAATTCCAGAAATGATTACAGTAAAAGATTTAGCTGCAGAAATGAAAAAGACAAGTGGAGAAGTTATAAAAAAATTATTTAACTACGGAATTATGGCTACAATTAATAACACAGTTGACTTTGATACAGCATTTTTAGTAGCTCAAGAATTTGGAATTACAGCAAATAAAAAAGAAGAAGTAAAAGAAGAAGATATTTTATTTGATGATACTGAAGACACAGCAGAAGAATTAGAACCAAGACCACCAGTAGTTGTTGTTATGGGGCACGTTGATCATGGTAAAACATCACTTTTGGATGCTATTCGTAGTACAAATGTTATTGAAGGTGAAGCAGGAGGAATTACTCAACATATTGGTGCTTATAAAGTAAATATAAGTGGAAGAGAAATAACATTCTTAGATACGCCTGGTCATGAAGCATTTACAGCAATGCGTGCTAGAGGTGCTCAAATTACAGATATTGCAATTCTTATTGTTGCAGCAGATGATGGTGTTATGCCACAAACAGTTGAAGCTATAAACCATGCAAAAGCAGCAGGAATTCCAATTATTGTTGCAATTAATAAAATTGATTTGCCAGGAGCAAATGTTGAAAAAATAAAACAAGAGTTAATGGAATATGAACTAGTTCCAGAAGAATGGGGTGGAGATACAATTTATGTTCCAATATCTGCTAAGAAGAAAATAAACATTGATAATTTATTAGAAATGGTATTATTAGTAGCTGATATGAAAGAATTAAAAGCAAACCCTAATAAACAAGCTAAAGGAACAGTTATTGAAGCAAGACTTGACAAATCAAAAGGACCTATTGCATCAATGCTTGTACAAAGAGGAACTTTAGATGAAGGCGACACAATTGTTGTTGGTAAATCTATTGGTAGAATTCGTGTAATGAAAAATGACAAAGGTCAAAGAGTTAAAAAGGCAGGACCTTCAACACCTGTTGAAATTATGGGATTAACAGAAGTTCCAGAAGCAGGCGATACTTTCTATGAAGTAAAAGACGAAAAAATGGCTAAACACTTAATTGAAAGAAGAAAACGTCAAGAAAGAGAACAAATAATAAATGAAAATAGTAAAGTTACATTAAGTAACCTATTTGAAAAAATGGAAAGTGAAAACCTAAAACAATTAAACATTATAGTAAAAGCAGATGTACAAGGTACAGCTCAAGCATTAAAACAATCACTTGAAAAATTATCTAATGACGAAGTAAAAGTTAAGGTAATACATGCTGTAGCAGGAGCTGTAACAGAATCTGATGTTCAACTTGCAAAAGCAGGAAAATGTATTATTATTGCATTTAACGTAAGACCAGTTAATACTGCAAAAGACATGGCTGAAAAAGAAGGAGTAGAAATTAAACAATACTCTGTTATATATCAAGCAATTGAAGATGTTCAAGCAGCTATGAAAGGAATGCTAGATCCAGTATATGAAGAAAAAGTAATAGGTAATGCAGTTGTAAGACAAACATTTAAAGTTTCAGGAGTTGGAACAATTGCTGGTGTATTTGTACTAGATGGAAAGATTGAAAGAAATGCAGGAGTTAGGGTAATACGTGAAAATGTAGTAATACATGATGGAAAATTAATATCATTAAAAAGATTCAAAGATGATGCAAAAGAAGTTACAAAAGGCTTTGAATGTGGTCTTCAAATTGAAAATTATAATGATGTTAAAGAAGACGATACATTAGAATTTTATGTAATGGAAGAAGTTAAACGTTAAAAGGAGAGAAAATAATGCCAAAGAATGAGGCAAGACTTAACAGAGTTAATGAAGAATTAAAAAAAGAAATTAGCCATGTACTTACTTTTGAGCTTAAAAACTCAAAAGTAACAGGGCTAATTAGTGTAACAAAAGCTAAAATAACACCTGATTTTAAATATGCAAAAATCTATGTAAGCATTTTAAACTCTAAAAGCATTGGAAAAACTATGGAAGGATTAAAAGAATCTTCAGGATTTATTCGTAGCCAAGTTGCAAAAAATATCAATTTAAGAATTACACCAGAGCTTATATTTGAATTAGATGATTCATTAGAATATGGTGCAAAAATTGATAGTATTTTAAATGAATTGAAAAAAGAAAAGAATAAATAAGAATAGAGGTAAAAAATGACTTTAGATAATATTTTAGAACAAATTAATAAAGCAGAAAAAATAGTAATATTAACACATGAAAATCCAGATGGAGATGCAATGGGAAGCAGTTTGGCTATGTACCATGCGCTAAAGGCTTATGGAAAAAATCCAGACTTAGTAATTCCAGAACATCCAAAGGTATTTGATTGTTTACCAGGAATAAATGAAATAAAAACTGAAACAAATATAGAACACTATGACTTAGCAATTTCACTTGATTGTGCATCAATAAAAATGTTAAATGGTTTTGCACAATATTTTGAAAATGCAAAAGAAAAGGTGTGTATTGATCATCATGGTACAAATACAATGTTTGGAGACTATAACTATGTTAATCCTGATGCGCCAGCTTGTGCACAGATTTTATTAGTAATTCTAGAATATTTTGGAATAGAAATTACAAAAGAAATTGGTACATGTATATTAGCAGGAATTATAACAGATACAGGTGGATTCAAATATCAAGGGGTTACAGCAGAAACTTTTGAATTTGTAGCATGGCTTTTAAATAAGGGAGTTAATGTATCAAAAGTATATCACCAAGTATTACAAACAAAAACAAAAGCTAATTTTGAGTTACATAGAATTGCAAATAATAGAATTGAATTTTTAGCAGATGGGAAAATTGCATATACATATATAACAGAAGAAGATGAAAAAAATGTACATGCTGAAAGTGGAGACCATGAAGGAATTGTTGAAATAGGAAGAGATGTTGAAGGCGTTGAAGTTTCAATATTTATACGTCAAACAGAAAGAGGATGTAAAGTATCACTTCGCTCAAATGATTATGTGAATGTTTCTGATGCATGTGTTGTATTTGGCGGAGGAGGACATCCAAGAGCAGCAGGGTGCATAATTCAAAGCAATATGGAACAAGTAAAAGATAAAGTAATAAAAGAAGTAATGAGATTATTATAATATGGATGGAATTTTAATAATTAATAAACCAAAACAATATACATCACATGATGTGGTGGCAAAAGTAAAAAAGATATGTGGTGAAAAAGTGGGACATACAGGAACATTAGATCCGATGGCAACTGGTGTGTTACCACTTCTTCTTGGTCAAGGAACTAAACTTTCAAAATATTTAATAAATCATGATAAAACATATATAGCTACAATTCAACTTGGAAAGAAAACAGATACTTTAGACAGTGAAGGAAGTATACTAGAAGAAAGAATTGTTGATGGAAAACTATTGAATAAAGAAAATGTGCAACGAGTTTTAGAATGTCAAATAGGAAAGCAAATACAAACACCACCAATTTATTCTGCAATTAAAGTGAATGGAAAAAAACTATATGAATATGCGAGAAAAGGTGTAGAAGTTGAAATACCAAAAAGAGAAATAGAAATATATAATATTGAATTATTAGATATAAATGAAAAAGACAAAACAATTGAATTTAAAGTACATTGCTCAAAAGGAACATATATTAGAACTTTGTGTGAGAATATTGCAGAAAAATTAGGAACAATAGGGTATATGAAAGAATTAAATAGAGTTCAAGTTGGACAGTTTAATTTAAATCAGGCTTTTACAGTTGAAGAACTAGAAAAAAATAAGGAAAATGAAAAGTTCTTGAATCAACATTTAATAACAGTGCAAAACTTTTTTGAAAAATATTCGATCGTTGAATTAAAAGAGGAAAAATTAAAATTATTTCTAAATGGAGTACAATTAACAAATAATAACGATGATGGTTTATACCAAATAAAGGTTAACAATGTAGTTGTAGGAATAGGAACAATAAAAAATAAATTATTAAAAAGAGAAATAATATACTAAAAGTAGTATCTAGATTATAAAGATACTACTTTTTTATTAATAAAAATAACAATCATTTAGATTTATTTCTTCAGAATAACTACCATCATAAATAGTTTTATTTCCATCAGCATTTTGTAAAGGAACTTGTAATACAACCTGATATGAATAGTCTTCATTTAATTCATTAATGATATGAATTGTAAAAGAAACATCATTTTTTATAGATGATAAAGGTATAGAAGAACGTTTTAATATTGAACCATCAAAAGATAGACTATCTTCAATATTATTTATAACATGCCCATTTTTTATATTTTGATTTAAATAACGAAGAGTAATTGGCAAAATAAAGTGATTGTCAATACTAGGTTCCAAAACAATATCATTTAATAGAGAATCCGTACTATCAACTATATTAAAATTAATTTTACTTTGTTGTTCATTAGAAATTGCAAGTTCATCATCTGATATTAAACCAAAATTTAAAATTGGAATATAATTTAAATTTAAGTTACCAGTATTAGTATTTGAAAAATTTATTTTATCAATATAGATTTTAGAAATACTATATTTGGCTGAAGTATCGACGACTTGTAGATTTTCCTCTAAATTATTTTCTAAGTTATTTTTTACATTATTTATACCTAAGTATAAAGCAATATCAGTATATTGACTTACATTAACATCCCACATTGCCTTTCCTTCAGAATTATTTATACCAGTTGCACTACTGTAACAGTATATTTTATCTAAATAAAATATAGAAGATTTTTTTTCAAAATTAGAAACGCTATTTGAGAAGTTTAGTTTTCTAACCAAATTTGGAATGAAAAAAATAGATATAATAATGATAGTTATAAGACTAAAAGTAATTAAAACAATTTTTGCCCAATTGCATTTAAGAAATGTTATAAAATTATTTTTATTTTTCATATAAACTCCTAAATTATTTGATAAAATTAAAATATCATAAACAAGAAAAAAAGAAAATAGATTTTGATAAAAATAAACTTGAATTATTGAAAAAAAGTAAAAGATATAATATTATAAATATAAATTTATTGAAAGGGTAATTTTATGTCGAAAATAAAAGAATTTTTAAAAGGGATAGTTTCGAATTACAAAAACAGTTTTAAACAATATACAGCAACTAATATAATAATATTATTAACAACTTTATTTTTGGTATTTGCATTAGAAAATTTACCAACAATAACAGATAAATTGTTAACAGTAATAGTTATATGTGCTGTGAATTTTTTTACTTGTGAAACATATTTTAAGAAAATGAGCCAAAGGGGAATAGCCTACATAGTAAGTATAGGAGTAGCAATAGGATTAGAAAAACTAATGTATACAGAAAATCTTTCAGCTGTTAGGTTTGGAATAGGATATATAATAATAGTATTTTTAATTGGAGTAATACAAGTAATAAGAAATTCAGAAGTTGACGTGGGAGAATATGTTGTAAAAACATTTAAAAATCTTTTTGGTGTTGGAATAATATATTCAATTTTAAACATTGGCTTAACATTAATATTATTTATATTTATTGCATTGATTTTAAATGATACAAATAACTTCAACTTGATAGGAAGATTGCAAATTGCATTGTTAGGGTTATGGATGTTACCAGCAAGTTTAGTTGCTATAACAGATGTAAAAAATGAAGTTTCAAAATTTATAAAAGCAATTATATTATATATAATGTTGCCACTAACAATATTAGCTACGGCAATAATTTATATGTATATGGCTAAAATAATTATAATAAGAGAAATACCAGCAAATTCAATATTTAGAATATTAGCAGGGTTGTTTATTGTAGCATTTCCTGTATGGACGGCAATACATGCATTTAGAGAAGAAGCAAAAATAATAGAAAAATTTTGCAAAATATTGCCAATATCTTTTATTCCATTTGTATTATTACAAATTTATTCGATATATGCTCGTATTGATGGAAATGGACTTACACCAAGTAGATATATAGGAATAATGTTTATAGTATTTGAAATAATAGCAATATTCTTGTCTTTATATAAAGAAAGGAAATATTTAATACATACAATAACAGCAGTATCAGTGATAATAGCAATATCTACAATGCTTCCAATTGTGAATGTACAATCAGCTTCTAATATAAGTCAATCAAACAGATTAAAAAAGGCTTGGAGAACAGGACAAAGTTTTGATGAATTATCAGATGAAAATAAAGAAATAGCTAAAAGTGCTTATGATTACTTAAAAAGACAAAATGATTCTGATAAATATATACCAAACTATGTAAGTGAAGATGAAATGGATAAAAGTACAAAAGATAATAGAAACTATTATAATGATTATGTACAATATAAAAATGTTGAATACTCAAAATCTTATGGTAAGGAAGAACCAATCATACCAATTGGAGGATATAGGTATTTGCAAGCAATTGCTGCATCAGAATATAACCAAAAACTTGAAAATTTTAGAAATATTAAATTCATAGGTTCAGTTACAATTAACTTAGAAGAATATATTTCTAAAGTGATAGAAGAGAATAATGAAAAGGGATACGTAGAAACAAATAATGTAATAAAAATAGATGAAAACAGAGACTTTTATATAACAAATTTACGAATGAGATATACTGATCAAAAACCGACGAAAATTAGTTATTTTATAATAAAAGGATATGTACTACAAAAGTAATAATAAAAATAATGAAATTTGGTAAAAAAATCAATTGTAATTTTATATGCTTTATGATAATATATATCTAATAATTAAATAGAATTTATTTTTCCCTGCATAGTGCGTGTAGACTGGAATTTTAGAACCAACAAATTCTAAACGGGAATCTGCCTTTAAATGTGGAGTGTAAGCTTACCAACTATTGTAAGAAACCCAGGAGCATTTAACAAGATACCCACCTGTGTAAGCAGGTCCTTAAAATTTCATTCACCTTACGGCTAAGGCGGGGCTTTGATTTATATAATTTTAAGGACTAGATGAAAAGCTTAAATATCTAGTCCTTTAAGCTATATAAAATTATTGAAAAACAAAATAAGTAAATGATATAATATAACAAGGTGAAAAAAATGAAACAAATTGAATTAATAAGATTTGGAGAAAATGCTTTAAAACAAGAAAACATACAAGATGCAGGTATAAAAGCAAGAATGCTTTTACAATATATATTAAATCAAACTAGACAAGAAATAATTATTAATAGTGAAAAAATTGTAAATCAGAATCAAATTGATGAATATGAAAAAAGCATAAATAAAATAATAAATGGATTACCAATACAATACATAACTCATAATCAACAGTTTATGGGACTTGAGTTTTATGTAGATGAAAATGTTTTAATTCCACAACCAGACACTGAAGTTTTAGTTGAACAAACAATAAAAATTATAAATCAATTATCAAAAAACGGAAAAAAAGTTGAAGTATTGGATTTATGTACAGGAAGTGGAGCAATAGCAATTTCAATTGGCCATTATTGTAATGATTTGGAAATAACTGCAACAGATATCAGTCTAAAAGCACTTGAAATAACTAAAAAAAATGCAAAAACAAATGAAGTGATAAATTTAGAGATTTTAAAATCCGATTTGTTTAATGAATTGTCAGAAAAAAAGTTTGATGTTATAGTATCAAATCCACCATATATTGAAACTGAAACAATAAAAAAGTTGAGCAAAGATGTACAAGCAGAACCACATATAGCCTTAGATGGTGGAAAAGATGGATTAGAATTTTATAGAAAAATATTAAATGAGTCACATAAATACCTAAGGCCAAATGGATATTTATTACTAGAAATAGGATATAACCAAGGAAAAATTGTTACAAAATTAGAGTGTAACAATTTAAAATTAATAACAAATGAACCAATAAAAGATTTTGAAGGAAATAATAGAGTTGTTGTTTTTCAAAAGGAGGGCTAAATGTCTTTTTCAGGTGAAGTAAAAGAAGAAATAAGTAAATTAAGCAATTTAGCAAACAAAGAAGCAGTAAAATATGAATTACTTGGATATATAATAACTAATAATATATCAACAGAGAAAAATAAAATAAAATTTTGTACCGAAAGTGAATACAGTATAAATCGATATAGTAAATTATTAAATAATTTACAATACTCAAATCATAAAATAGAAATAATCGGAAAGAAATTTTGCATTAGTGTAAATAAGCCAGATATTTCAGAAATTACATATATGAACAATACAGTGATGTTAGAAGGCATAATTAACAAAGTTAGTAATCAAGAAATACTAGAAAAAGCATTTGTAAGAGGAAGTTTTTTAGGAGGAGGATCAGTAAATAACCCTAAAAATAATTATCACTTAGAAATAATTTTTTCATCTGAAGAAAATGCAAGTATAATACTTGAAATTTTAAGTAAATATGAGATAAATTTTAAAAAAATAGAAAAGAAAAACGGACAAGCAATATATACAAAAGATGGAGAACAAATTTCAAAATTTTTAGCACTAATTGGGGCAAGCACAGCTGTGCTTAAATTTGAAGAAATACGTGTATATAGAGAAATTAGAAACAATGTTAATAGAAAAGTAAATTGTGAAACAGCAAATTTAAATAAAACAGTTGAAGCTGCAATAAAACAAATAGAAGATATAAACTTTCTAAAACAAATAGGACAGTTTGAAAAAATGCCTGAACAATTACAAGAAGTGGCAGAGTTAAGAATTAAAAATCCAGAAGCAACTTTAAGTGAAATAGGAAAAATGCTATCAAAACCAATAGGAAAATCAGGAGTAAATCATCGCTTTCAAAACATAGAACAATTTGTTTCTAAATTTAAACAATAGATTAGACACAAAGATTAACAGTTATATTATTTTTGAAGCCGGAAAGTCGCTTGCACAGTTTGACTATTTAGAAGAAACATTTAATCTATTAGAGTAGGCACAGCGATTAACAGTTATATTATTTTTGAAGCCGGAAAGTCGCTGTTCCTACTCTAACAATTTAATTAAATCTAAAAATTATATAACTGTTAATCTAAAAAATAAGAAAGGAATAAAATTATGCGAAGAAAACAAATTGGACTATACATACACATCCCATTCTGTAAGCAAAAATGTAGTTATTGTGATTTTTGCTCTTATGCAAATAAAGAAAGCTTTATAAAAAGGTATATTCAATGTGTATTAAAAGAAATTATAGAAGTTGGAAATAATAATAAAATTGATTTTGAAAATGGCAAAGATGATTTGTTTTTAGTTAAAACAATATATATTGGCGGTGGAACGCCATCATTAATTGATAGTAAATATATTGTTCAAATTATAGAAGATATAAAACTAAATTTTGAAATTGACGAAAAAGCAGAAATTACAATAGAAGTTAATCCAGGAACAGTTACATTAGAAAAATTAGAGGACTATAACAAAGTAGGAATAAACAGATTAAGTATAGGACTACAATCTACTCATGAGCATTTGCTAAAAGAAATTGGAAGAATACACACATATTTAGACTTTTTAGATACTTTCAGATTTGCAAGAGAAGCGGGATTTGAAAATATAAATGTGGATTTAATGATAGGACTTCCAAACCAAACGTTAGAAGAAGTAAAAGACTCAATAGAAGAAATAGTATCTATGGAACCAGAACATATTTCAGTATATTCTTTAATTTTAGAGGAAAATACTCCACTATTTAAAAAAGTAGAAGAAGGTTTAGAATTACCAAATGAAGATTTAGAGAGAAAAATGTATTGGGCTGTAAAACAAACATTAGAACAGAATAATTATATTCATTATGAAATATCTAATTTTGCTAAAAAAGGTTATGAGTCAAAACACAATTTAGACTGTTGGAATCAAAAAGAATACATAGGCTTTGGAGTAGCGGCACATTCATATACAAATGGAATAAGGTATTCAAATATAGAAAATTTAGAACAATATATAAAAAATTATGATGAAGACAAAACAGAAGAAAATTTAGTATTCCATGAAAAACAAGATATGGAAGCAATGCAAAAAGAATATATGCTATTAGGTCTAAGAAAGATAGATGGAGTTAGTATACAAGAATTTAAAATAAAATTTGTAGCAAACCCGGTTTTTTTATATCATAGTGAACTTGAAAAACTTGTGAATGAAGAATTACTAGAAATAGATGGAGATATGATTAAATTAACTAATAAAGGACTAGATTTAGCAAATATAGTTTGGGAAGAATTTGTTTAAACTAATATATACATAGAAAAATACCCTAAAAATATTGCTTATTTTAGGGTATTTTTTTCACAAAATTTTCACATAACTTTTTAGCAATATGTATTGACAATTGCTAAAAATGGATATAATATATATGTGGTTTAGCAAACAAAGATAAAGAGTGCTAAAAATAAAAATTAGAAGGTGAAAAGGTGTTGGATGATAGAAAAAAACAAATTCTACAAGCAATTATAGAAGAATATATTAACACAGCAGAACCTGTAAGCTCTGGTTCTTTGGTACAAAGGTACAACCTAGATTATAGTAGTGCGACTATTAGAAATGAAATGGCAGAACTAGAAAAAAATGGATACCTAGATAAACAACATACATCAAGCCGGAAGAGTGCCTTCAGCTAAAGGGTATAGATTATATGTAGACGAATTATTAAAAGATGATGATATTAGTTTAGAAGAAATAAAATACATACAATCTAAATTAGAAACCCGAGTTAATGAAATCGAAGAATTAACTAAAATAGCTACAAATACATTATCAGAAGTAACACATTATACATCAGTTGCAATTGGACCTAAAACAAATCTTCAAAACATAGAAGAAGTAAAATTTGTTTTGCTAGGAACTAGAATGTTAATGGCAGTTATACTTACAGATACCGGAATTATAAAAGAAACAATTATTAAATTTGATGAAGATATTACAGAAGAACAAGTAAATACATTAAATTTCATATTTAATAATAAGCTTAAAGGAAAGCCTATAGACGAAATAGATAGACCTTTAGAAGAATACATCTTTTCAGAAATGAACTATAGTTTAAATGTTATAAAACCAATAATGCAACAACTTGATAAAGTAATAAATGAAGAAGCAAAAGTTTATTTAGAAGGAACCAACAAAGTATTCGAGCTTCCAGAATTTAAAAGTCTAGAAGTAGCTAAAAACTTTGTAAATCTAATAGACACAAAACAAGTTATGTTAGACTTATTAAATACGGGATTTGCAAAAGATATAAATGTGTATATTGGTGATGAAAATGAAAATGAACAATTAAAAGATTTCAGTATAATAACATTTAAGCATAGATATCAAGATAAAGACTTAGGAACTATTGGAATTATAGGACCAAAAAGAATGGATTACTCAAAAGTTATTTCGGTTATGAAATATATTAGTAAAAAATTAAATGGACAATAAAGAAAGGAGAAATGAAATGGCAGAAGGAAAACATGCAATGGAAAAAGGTAAAAAAGAAGTCAAACAAGAAACTAAAGAATCAAAACAAAATGATGAAATAATTGAAATAAAAAAAGAAAATGAAACTCTTAAAATTCAATTAGACGAAACAAATGACAGATTAAAAAGAATTGCTGCTGAATTTGATAATTATAAAAAAAGAAATGAAAAAGAGAAAGTTGGAATGTATAGCTCGGTTATGGCTGATGTAGTATCTAACTTTTTACCAGTAATAGATAATCTAGAAAAAGCAGTAGCAAGCCAAACAGAAGATGAAGGCTATAAACAAGGGGTAGAACTTGTTTTAAAACAATTTAAAGATGTACTAAAAGCAAATGGAGTAACTGAAATTGAAGCAGTTGGAAAAACTTTTGATCCAGAACTTCATGAAGCTGTAAGTTTAGTAGTAGATGAAAGCTTAGGAGAAAAAGAAGTAAAAGAAGAGTATAGAAAAGGCTATAAAATAGGTGATAAAGTTATTCGTCACTCGATGGTAGTTGTAGCCAATTAAACAAATGAAAAGCATCGTCTAACTTTGTTAAACTTCATAAATTTTCTTTCGATATACATTTGTATAATCTCAAGAAAATTTACTCGTTTGCCTCGTTATACTCGCTTTTGATTTGTTTAGTAATTAAATAGATATTAATTTTAAAATATATATAAATTTAGAAAGGAAGTAAATTATTATGGGAAAAATTATAGGAATTGACTTAGGAACAACAAACTCATGTGTAGCAGTAATGGAAGGAGGAGAACCAGTTGTTATTCCTAACGCAGAAGGAAATAGAACAACGCCATCTGTTGTTGCATTTTCAAAAAATGGAGAAAGATTAGTAGGACAAATTGCAAAACGTCAAGCAGTTACTAATCCAGAAAACACTGTAATCTCAATTAAAAGAGATATGGGATCAAACAAAAAAGTAAAAATTGAAGGAGACGAATTCTCTCCACAAGAAATATCAGCAATGATATTACAAAAATTAAAAACAGATGCAGAAAACTATTTAGGCCAACCAGTTACACAAGCTGTTATTACAGTACCTGCTTATTTTAGCGATAGTCAAAGACAAGCAACAAAAGATGCTGGTAAAATTGCTGGACTAGAAGTATTAAGAATTATAAACGAACCAACAGCAGCAGCTTTAGCATTTGGTATGGACAAAGAAGACCAAGATCAAAAAATAATGGTATATGACTTAGGTGGAGGAACATTTGATGTTTCTATCCTAGATATTGGAGACGGTGTATTTGAAGTACTTGCAACAAACGGAAATACAAAATTAGGTGGAGATGACTTCGACGATAGAATTATTGAATATTTAGTATCAGAATTCAAAAAATCAAGTGGTATTGACTTAAAAACAGACAAAATGGCAATGCAAAGACTAAAAGAAGCAGCAGAAAAAGCCAAAATAGAGCTTTCTGGAATGCAACAAACACAAATCAACTTACCATTTATTACAGCAGATGCAACAGGACCAAAACACTTAGACATTACATTAACAAGAGCAAAATTTGAAGAGTTAATTAGTGACTTAATTGAAGCTACTAAAATACCAGTAGAAAAAGCTATGAAAGATGCTGGAGTTACAGCAAATGACTTACACAAGGTATTATTAGTAGGTGGATCTACAAGAGTTCCAGCTGTTCAAGAAGCAGTTAAGAAAATTACAGGAAAAGAACCAGACAAAGGTATCAACCCAGACGAATGTGTTGCTATTGGTGCAGCTATTCAAGGTGGTGTTTTATCAGGTGATGTAAAAGACCTAGTATTACTAGATGTAACACCATTATCATTAGGTATTGAAACATTAGGTGGAGTATTTACAAAATTAATTGAAAGAAACACAACAATACCAACTAAAAAATCACAAATATTCTCAACAGCAGCAGATGGTCAAACAAGTGTTGAAATTCACGTATTACAAGGTGAACGTGAAATGGCTGCAGATAACAAAACATTAGGAAGATTCCAATTAACAGGAATTCCAGCAGCACCTCGTGGAGTGCCACAAATCGAAGTAACATTTGATATTGATGCAAACGGAATTGTACACGTATCTGCAAAAGATATGGCCACAGGAAATAGCCAACAAGTAGCTATTACAGCAAGTACAAACCTATCTGATGAAGATATTGAAAAAGCTGTTAAAGATGCTGAGGCACATGCTGCAGAAGATAAAAAGAGAAAAGAAGAAATTGAAGTTAGAAATAATGCAGAAAGCTTAGTATATAACAGTCAAAAAACAATTGATGAACTTGGAGACAAAATTAGTGGAGAAGAAAAAGCAAAAGCAGAAACTGAAATTGCTAATGTTAAAAAAGCATTAGAAGGTTCTGATGTTGAAGCAATTAAATCTGCAACAGAAAAATTAACAACAGTATTCTACTCTATAACAGAACAATTATATAAGCAAACATCAGCTGGACAACAAGCACAAGCAAATACAAATGATGCAAATTCGGAAACAAATACAGAAAATAATAATAATGAAGGAAATGAATAATGGCTACAAAAAAGGACTATTATGAGGTATTAGGCGTAAATAAAAATGCAACTGATGAAGAATTAAAAAAGGCATATAGAAAACTTGCAAAACAATACCATCCAGATGCTAACCCTGATAACAAAGAAGAGGCAGAGAAAAAGTTTAAAGAAGTAAATGAAGCTTATGAAACTTTGTCAAACCCTCAAAAAAGAAAGATGTATGACCAATTTGGAGCAGATGGACCTCAAGGCTTCGGAGGCGGAGCCGGAGGACCATTTGGTGGTACATATACATATTCAACAGGTTTTGATGGATTTAGTGATTTTGGAGATTTAGGAGATATATTTTCTTCTTTCTTTGGTGGAGGATTTGGAGGTTCTTCTAGAGGTACAAGAAAAAATGGACCTAAAAAAGGTGCAGATTTACGCTATGATATAGATATAAGTTTTGAAGAATCTTTCTTAGGAACAGAAAGATATGTAACAATAAATAGAAATGAAACTTGCAATACTTGCCACGGAGAAGGAACGAAACCTGGAACACATCCTGAAACATGTAGTGTATGTCATGGAAGTGGACAGATAAAACAAGTACAAACTACAATACTTGGACAAATGCAAACAACTAGAACATGTACAAATTGCCATGGTACAGGTAAAGTTATTACAAATCCTTGTGAAACTTGTAAAGGTAAAGGAACAGTTAGAAATCAGGTACGTTTAACGGTAAAAATTCCTGCGGGTGTTGATGATGGTCAAACAATAGTAATGCAAGGAGAAGGTGAGCCAGGAACAAATGGTGGACTAAAGGGAGATTTATATGTATTGATACATGTAAAAAGACATAGCATTTATAGCAGAAAAGGCAATAATGTCCTTTGTGATGTACCAATTACATTTACTCAAGCTACATTAGGAGCAGAACTTAAAATACCAATGGTGGATGGAACAACTGAAACTTATAAAATTCCAGACGCAACTCAAACTGGTACAAAGTTTGTTATAAGAAATAAAGGATTTAAAGGTGTAAACAGTAGTGCACAAGGTGACTTTGTATTTACTGTACAAGTACAAGTTCCTAAAAAATTAACATCAGAACAAAGAGACTTGCTAATGCAACTTGCAAAAACTATGAATGAACAGCCACCAATTAAGAAAAAAGGTTTGTTTGGATAAAATTTAATTATATATTAACTATAAAAAACCACTAATATATACAGTAAATGTTATTAGTGGTTTTTATATGTTGGAAAACCTTAAAAATTTATTAAAATACTTTGCTTTTTTGGGAATATATTATATAATATACATGTTAAAATTTATCCAAGGGAGGATATTTTATGGGAAACAAACAGAAGCACTCAAGTGATACTAAACAATATAAAATAAAAAGAAGTAGAAGAGAAAATAAGGCAGATACAATAAAAGTAAGAAAGCATCCAAAACTTAGAAAAGTAATACTAATATTTATAATATTAGTTCTTTTATTAATGCTTGTAGGTGGAGGTGTATTGGCTGGAATATTCTTTAGTGATAAATGGGCGATTACTAGAGAAGAACTAATTGCAAGTGGAAACTCAGAAGTATATGATTCAGAAGGAAAACAAATAGCTGTATTATCAGCTTCAGAAGGAAATGAAAACAGAAAAGTAATTACATTAGATCAAATGGGAAAATACACTGCAAATGCATACATAGCAATTGAGGATAAAAGATTTTATGAGCATTCTGGAGTAGATATTTTAAGAACTGGAAAGGCAACATTGAGCTATTTACTAAATAAAGGAAGTTCGGATGTTGGTGGAGGAAGTACAATTACACAACAATTAGTAAAAAACATAATGAAAGATAAAGCTGATACTGGAACCGCTGGAATTGAAAGAAAGATTCGTGAAATGTCAAGAGCGTATAAAATTGAAAGTATGCTAACTAAAAACCAGATTATTGAAAAATATTTAAATATAATATTTGTTGGTGGAAATGATCTTCATGGTGTAGAATATGGTGCACAATATTATTTTGCAAAATCAGCAAAAGACTTGGATTTAGCAGAGTCTGCATTTTTAGCAGGAATAAATGATGGACCAAACATGTATAATCCTTATGACAAAGAAAATGACCATAGTGAATTAATAGAATCAAGAACTAAATTAGTATTACGTTTTATGAAAGAACAAAATAGAATTAGTGATAATCCTGAAGAGGCAGAAAAACTTTATAATGAGGCAGTAGAAAAAGTTGAAAAAGGCTTAAAATTCAAAAAAGGAAAAATACAAATTGGTGAGATTTCATACTTTGTATATGAAGCTGTTAATGATGCAGCAAAAGATTTAGCAGAAGCAAAAGATATAGACTTTAAAGAAGCAAAAGCTATGATTCAATCTGGAGGGTATAAACTATATACAACACAAGTAACATCAATTCAAAATGCTGTTTTAAAAGAAATGGCAAAAGAAAGTTATGTACAAACTAAAAATAGTGGTAAGAAAGATGAAAATGGAAAGAAAATAGTATACAGAACTCAAGCTGGAACAACAATTATAGAACCAACAACAGGAAAAGTTGTTGCAATGGGTGGAGCACTAGGAAGTGATCAAGGAACAAATCATAATTATGCAATGAGTGAAAGACAAACAGGTTCATCAATAAAACCACTTGTTGACATTGCACCTGGATTAGAAGAAAAAGCAATAACAGCTTCAACAGTTTTTGACGATACAAGAACACAGTTTAAAGGATTAACTTATATTCCTAAAAATGCAGGGGGATATCAAGGTTTATGTACAGTTAGAAAAGCTATTGAGGTTTCATCAAATATAGTAAATATGAAAGTACTATATACAGTTGGAATTAATAAAGCAATTGATTATTTACATGAATTTGGACTTACAACATATACAAAAGAAGAAGACTCAATGCTTACATTAGGAATTGGCGGAGCAACACATGGATCAAGTACATTACAAATGGCAGCTGCGTATGCAACATTAGCAAATAAGGGCGTATATATAGAACCAACATTTTATACAAAATTAACAGACAGTGAAGGAAAAACTGTTGTAGAACCAAAACAAGAGAACAGAAGAGTTATTTCAGGAGCAAATGCTTTTATTATATCAGATATATTAACAGATGTTGTTACAGGTTATAGTGGAACTGCAAATGCTTGTGCAATATCTGGAATGGATGTAGCTTGTAAAACAGGAACTACAGATAGTGATACAAATGTATGGCTTTGTGGATACACGCCATATTATGCAGGTGCAACATGGTATGGATTTGATGCAGGAGAAATTGAATTATATCAAATTTGGGCAGCTAGAAGTATATGGGCTAATATAATGAAAAATGTACATAAAGGATTAGAGAAAAAACGTTTTAAAAAGCCAGATGGTGTTGTAACAGCTGTGGTTTGCAGAGACAGTGGCAAAATAGCAACAAAAGAGTGTAATAGAACATATACTGAATATTTTACTAAGGGAAATACACCAAAAGCATGTGATGGTCATGAGGTAGTAAAAATATGTAAAGAATCTAAAAAAGTTGCAACAGAATATTGCTTAGAGACTGAAGAAAAAGTATATACAGCAAAACCAGAAAAAGAAAATAATAGTAACTGGACAGTCTTAGGAAAAGACAAATATGCAGTACCAACTGAAAAATGTAGTATTCACACAGAAGAGAATAGTACAATAATAATACCAAATTTAGTAGGTAAAACAGAAGCTGAAGCGAAAGCAAACTTGTCAATACTAAATGTTCAAATTATTTATGAAACACATGAAGATCAAGATGATGGAATAGTTATTAAACAAAGCCTAGAAGAGGGAGCAAAGGTTATTAGAGGTACTAATATTGTAATTACAGTAAACAGAAAACAAACTACACCACCAGACTTAAACACGGAAAAACTACCAGAGGAAAACAATGAAAATAATGAAAATAATGAAAACAATAGTACATCGGGTAACACAACAACCCCATAAAATAGGAGGATGCTTATGGCAATACAATTATATAATACATTAACTAAAACAAAAGAAGACTTTAAACCAATAGAAGGAAATACAGTTCGAATGTATTCTTGTGGACCTACAGTATATAGCTATGCACATATTGGTAATTTTAGAACTTATGTTTTTATGGATACTTTAAGAAGAGTACTAGAATATAATGGCTATGAATTAAAACATGTAATGAATATTACAGATGTAGGACATTTGGAGTCTGACGCTGATGAAGGCGAAGATAAAATGGAAAAAGCAGCAAGAAAAGAAAATAAGGATCCTTATGAAATTGCTAATTTTTATACACATAAATTTTTTATTGATATGGCAAGATTAAATATTGAAAAACCTGAAATTATTGCAAAAGCTACAGATCATATACAAGAAATGCTAGAATTTGTTCAAGGATTAATAAAGAACGGATATGCTTATGAAACAAGCAAAGGAATATATTTTGATATATCAAAATTAGATAAATATCCAGTTTTATCTAATAGAAAGTTAGATGACCAAATTGCAGGAGCAAGGGTTGATGTTGATACTGAAAAGAAAAATCCTTATGACTTTGCTTTATGGATAAAAGCACCTGAAAACCATATTATGAAATGGGAGAGTCCTTGGGGATTATCATATCCTGGATGGCATATAGAGTGCTCTGCAATGGGAAGAAAATATCTTGGAGATCAATTTGATATTCATACAGGTGGAATTGATCATATTCCAACACATCATGAAAATGAAATTGCACAAAGTAAAGGGCTAACAGGAAAAATACCTGCTAAAACATGGATGCATGTTGAATTTTTACAAGTTGATGGTGGAAAGATGTCAAAGTCTTTAGGAAATACTTACATATTAGACCAACTACAAGAAAAAGGAATTGAACCACTTGCATATAAGTTGTTCTGCTTTACAGCACACTATCGTACAAAATTAAATTTTACATTTGACACTGCTTTAGCAACTCAAAAAGCTTTAACAAGACTAAGAGAAGGATTTGTAAAACATCAACAAGGAACAGAAAATATAGATGAACAAGAAATAAAGGAATATGAAAATAAATTTTTGGAAACAATAAATGATGATTTGAATATGCCTGCTGCAATGGGAATTGTATGGGAAATAGTAAGAAATGAACATAAATCAAATCACTTTGCAGAACTTCTATTAAAATTTGATAAAGTACTTGGATTAGATTTAGAAAATAGTAAAAAATATTTAGAAGAAAGTAAAAATGTAGAATTACCAGAAGATATTCAAGATTTGATTGAAAAAAGAAAAGAAGCTAGAGAAAATAAAGATTGGTCATTATCAGACCAAATAAGAGATGAATTAAAAGAAAAAGGATATATAGTTAAAGATACAAAAGAAGGAATGACAATAGAAAAAGTGTAAAAGAAGGGAAATTAAAGTGGAAGAAGAAGTAAAAATTTCATTTTGGAAAAAACTAAAAATAAGTATATTTGGATTAGAAGAATATCAAAAATTAATTGTACAAAAAACAAGAAAAACAATATTTTATGTAATTATCTTAATGCTAATTTTTGCCTTCTTCTTAAGCTTTGCGTTGACATATAAATTTAGTCAAAAGGTAACAGAAGTAAAAAAATATATTGAAGAAAATATAGAAACTTTGGAATTTGATAATGGAAAATTATTAATTTCTGGTAAGGAAAGTAATGTTATTCAAACGGACAAACTATATGATGGCAAAATTATTATAGATACTGAAGAAAATATAAGCAATGAAAAATTAGAAAAATATAAAGATGATATAAAAAGTTATTATAATGGAATTATAATTCTAAGAGACACAGTAATGATTAGAAGTATTACAGGTACATTTACAACAATATCATTAGAAGAAGTTTCAGATAAATTTAATTTAGTAAAATTAAATAAACAAGACATAATAAGTGTTTTTTCTTCGAATAATGTTTATAGTATATATATATCTTTCTATATAGTGATGTTTGTTTACATGTTTATTATATATTTATCAACTACATTACTAGATGCTATATTATATTCTTTTTTAGGATATATAACAGGAATTTCGGTTAACTTAAGAATCAGATATAAAAATGTATACAATGTTGCTATATATAGTATGACTTTACCAATTATATTAAATTTAATTTATATGATTGTTAATATTTTAACAGGTTATACAATTAAATATTTTTCTATTTTATATATGGCAATTACATGCATTTATGTTATTGCTGCAATATTGATAATTAGATCTGAAATAATAAAAAAACAAATAGAGCTTTCGAAGATTTTAGAAGAGCAAGAAAAAGTTAGACAAGAAATAGAGGAGAAAGAAAGACAAAAAAAGGAAGAAGAAGAAAAGGAAAAAATTCGTAAAAAAGACGAGAAAGAAAGACAAGAACAAAAGAAGAAAAAACAAGAAAATAAAAAAACACCTAAAACTGGAGAAAATCCAGAGCCACAAGCTAATATAAAAACAGAGGAGTTTTAAGAATAAAGGAGAAACTTTAAAATGAGCAATGATAACAAGCCAAAGCAAAACAAAAAAACATCTATTTATTTTATAATTGCTGGTATTATACTGATTATAGCCATAGTAGCAGGTATTTTTTGGATGAATTCTAAAAAAGATAAAGAGGAAAAAACTATTAGCTATACAGACCTTATTAAACAAATTGATGATGGCGTAATTGAAAAGGTTGAAATGACAGTAGGAAGTACTTCTATTAAGGTAAAAATAAAAGATGTAGAAGAAGAAAAAGAAGCAATAGTGCCAAATACACAAGCTTTTATAGAATTAATTCAAGACCAAAAATTAAAAGGCAATGAAATTGAACTAATTCAAAAACAACAAAATATGTTTTATACTACATTCCAATATTTATTTTCATTATTACCAACAATTCTTTTAATAATATTATTTGTTGCAGTATTTAAAATGCAAGGACTTGGAGATAAGGGAAAAATATATGATGCTGAAACAACAAAATCTAAAATAAAATTTGATGATGTTGCAGGTTTAGATGAAGAAAAAAATGAAATGATAGAAATAGTTGACTTTCTAAAAGAGCCAAAAAAATTCTATGAGATGGGTGCTAAAATTCCTAGAGGAGTTCTATTATGTGGACAACCAGGTACAGGAAAAACTTTGATTGCTAAAGCAATTGCAGGAGAAGCAAAGGTACCATTTATTTCAATGAGTGGTTCTGAATTTATAGAAATGTTTGCAGGATTAGGAGCTTCACGTGTTAGAAAGTTATTTGAAAAAGCAAAAAAAGTCGCTCCATGTATAGTTTTTATTGATGAGATAGATGCAATTGGTTCAAGAAGAGCAAGTGGAAGTGGTGCAGAAACTGAAAATAACCAAACATTAAATCAATTACTAGTTGAAATGGATGGATTTGATACAGAAGAAACAATTATAGTTTTAGCTGCAACAAATAGACCAGAAATGCTAGATAAAGCATTACTAAGACCAGGAAGATTTGATAGACAAATTACAATAGCACTTCCAGACATGAAAGGAAGAGAAGAAATACTAAATATTCATGCAAAAGATAAAAAGTTTGCAGAAAATGTTAGTATGAAAGATATTGCAGGAGATACAGCAGGATTTACTGGCGCAGAGCTTGCTAATATATTAAATGAAGCTGCGATTATAGCAACAATTAAAGAACATAAAGCAATAACACAAAATGATATTGAAGATGCTGTTAAGAAGGTAACAGTTGGACTTGAAAAACAAAGCAGAGTTATATCAGAAAGAGATAAAAGATTAACAGCTTTTCATGAAGCTGGACATGCAATAGTAAGTAGTCAACTAGAAACTCAAAAAGACATAAAAGAAGTATCAATAATACCACGTGGAGTAGCTGGTGGATATACTATGTATAAAACAAATGAAGATAAATATTACATTTCGAAGAAAGAAATGGAAGAAAAATTGATTGCATTATTGGGTGGAAGAGCTGCTGAGAAATTAGTATTAAATGATATATCAACAGGTGCAAGTAATGATATTGAAGTAGCAACTCAAATTGCAAAAGACATGATTATAAAATATGGAATGAGTGATAATCTAGGACCAATATCAATAAACACAGACAAAGATCCTTATGAATTACAATTACTAGGAGAAAAATTTGGAGATGCAATTGGAGCTGAAGTTAAGATAATGTTGGATACAGCTTATGCAAAAGCTCAAAGTATTTTAAATAATAACATGGATAAATTACATGCAGTTGCACAAGTTTTAATACAAAAAGAAATTATCTCAGCAGAAGAATTTGAAGAGATAATAAAATAGAAAAACGTGCCAATGGGGACGGAGAATATTGGCACGTTTTTATTATTCAAATAGAGAGTATCGAAAAGTTTGTGTAAACTTTAAACTTCTTATGATATAAAACATAAATATGAAAAAATTTATTTATGTTTTTAACTAAAATTAATATAAATGACAAATTTAAATTTGTCAAGGTATGATTTTTAAGCCTGCTGAAATTTCGATTTTAGCAGGCTTAAAATTAGCCTTTTTCAATTAGTCAATAATAACCCTATCTGGAAAATAAATATTTAATTCTGCCAATGTTACACCCCAATTTGCGTATCTACTAGTCCATTTTTCAATAATCATTTGAGTTGATAAATACATACTTTTTTCTAATGCTTGAACCGTTGGAAATACTCGTCTTCCTTTATTTAATCTTTTGTAACAATTATTTAAACTTTCTATTGCATTTGTTGTATACATAATTTTTCTTGTTTGTGGTCCATATTTGAAGAATGGCTGTACATTATCCCAATTATTTTCCCAATTTTCTAATGAAACTTTTCTTTTTGACCATTTTTCTTTTAACTCCTGTAAATTGCTATATGCTTCGTCTTCTCTTGATGCTGTATATATTAACTTCAAATCTTGTGCTAATTCTTTTCTATCTTTGTACGAAACATATTTCAATGTATTTCTAATTAAATGTACTATACAACGTTGAAATTCAGTCTTTGGATATACTGCTGCTATTGCTTCTTTTAATCCTTTTAAGCCATCTGCACACATTATTAGAATATCCTTTAATCCTCGATTTTTAAATTCATTAAGTACACTCATCCAATATTTTGCACTTTCTGAATCTCCTATGTAAAATCCAAGTATTTCTTTTTCTCCTTCCATTGTTACTCCTAATGCTATATATACGGCTTTTTTCACTACAACTCCATTTTCTTTAACACTAAAATATGTTGCATCTACAAATACTATTGCATATTGCTCATTTAATTGTCTTTGTTTCCATTCTTGTATTTCTGGTATTATTTTATCTGTTATGGCTGTTACCATGTCTGGACTTATTTTTACGCCATATATTTCTTCTATTTGGTCATGGATATCCTTATTTGACATTCCTCTTGCATACATTCTTATTATTTTACTTTCAATGTTTGAAATATCTTTTTGTCCTTTTTCAACAACTATTGGATCAAAACTTCCTTGTCTATCCCTTGGAACATTTAACTGTATATCTCCTTGAGATGAATGTATGGTTTTATTGGAATATCCATTTCTATAATTCTCGTTGTCATCTGTATATTCATTTTTTTCGTAACCTAGATGCTCTGTTAATTCGGCATTTAACATTTCTTGAAGTGTATCTTTGAATAAATTTTTCAATGCATCTTCAACATCACCAGCCGTCTTTAATTCATTACTACTTATGAATTCCTTAATTAATTTTCTTCTTTCTTCACTTATTTTTTCTCTTTTTGCCATATAAAAAACCTCCTTATGACATTTATATAATATCATAAGAAGGTGTATTTTTAAACTTTACACAAATTTTTCTATATATTCTTCAAATAATTTAAAATACCAGCATCAGTCTTAAAACAAAACTTCAATGAACAACTACAAAGCTGTTGATATTTATATTTAAATTTCTTATTAATTTCTCTATCACCATATTTCCCATCACCGATAATAGGGTAACCAATATGAGCCAAATGAGCCCTTATCTGATGAGTTTTACCAGTATGTAAATTAACATCTAGCAAACTGGTATTATTTTTACTATTAGAGCTAATTACTTTATAAGAAGTAATAATTTTTTCATAACTCTTTTTAGGAACATCAGAAATATATACCAAAGATTTTTTTGCATCCTTAAAAAGATATGCAGTTAAGGTATCTTCTTTTTTACGAGGAATACCATAAACTAATGCTTGATAATGTTTTTCAATTTCGTGATTCTTAAATTTGTCTAATAAAATATTTAAAGCTTCCTCATTTTTAGCAAATAAAACTAATCCAGTAGTATTTCTATCTAGACGATGACAAGGTGCAATAAAATTACTGTTATAATATTTACAAAGTTCAGTTGTTAAGCTATTGTCACCGACTACTTCAATTTCAGCAGGCTTATTTACAACTACTATATTATTATCTTCATAAACAATATTTATATCAAGCTCTACTTTACTAAATAATTGCTCGTCAGGAATAAACACTTTTATAACATCGCCAAAATGTACAATAACATTATCGGAAATTTTAAGATTATTTATTCTAATATCTTTTTTTCGTAAAGCCTTGTACAAGGTATTTAATTTAAGACCATCAAAATTATCTAGTAGAAAACTATTCAATTTTTTTCCATCATATTTTTTATTAACAACAATTTCTTTCATGTATTTTAGTATACACTCTTTCATAGAGATTGTCAAAACTGTAACAAAAAAATATGTCTAACATAAAATAAACCAAAAGGAGAAAGAATATGTGGAATTTTATATTTAATGCGATAATATGGGTATTGGCATTATATGGTTTAATTGAAATCATAAAAACAATAATTTATACATATACATATACCAATCTGAATCCAAATGGAATTTATGTAATAATAGCTGTAAAGAATCAAGCTGACAAAATAGAAGGGTTTTTAAGAGCTCTATTATTTAGGGTGATTTATGGAAAAGAAGAAAACATCAAAAATGTAATTGCTGTAGATCTGAATTCAAAAGATGAAACAAAAAAGATTATTACCAAATTAGGTGAAGAATATAGCAATTTAAAAATATCAAATTGGAGAGAATGTAAAGAAATTTTTGATAATATTGATGAGATAAAATAATATATTTAAATTAGTATAAATACACTTTGAATTATAAAAAAATAAATGATTTAAAGTGTATTTATGCTATATTATGTTAAACATAAAAAAACCTACGGAAGAAGGGAAAAAAGATAAAAAATGGAAAAATTTGTTTACAAAATGTGAACACAGTGATATAATACCTATGCTTATAAAAAGATATTAAAATTTTATGGAGGGGTGTAAAACATGAAAAAAAGTTTAGCACAAAAAGTAATGTTATTTTTAGCAGTAACAATTATAACAATAACATTATTACAAAGTTTTTCACTTGCTAAAAGTGAAAATGTACAAATGATTAAAAAGAGTGAAAAAGAGTACATAATTTATGTTTCAAATTTAATAGGTAGCGAATTTGAATTTTCTTTTGCTAATAAAAAAGATGAATCAAAAGAAAACCTAGTATTTACAAATTCAGCTTTAGATCAAGAAGATAATGGAAATAATATTGCATATATTGATGAAACAATATACAATAATTATTTTGACGGAAAAAAAGAAACATATTTATGGGTAAAGCAAGGAACAGAATACAAGGTTGAGGCAGAAAAAATAAACTTAAAAGATGCATTAACAGAAGAAGATATTCAAGAATTAAATAATGCAACAAAAAAAATACCTGTAAAATTTGGAGAACTAAATTTACCAGCAGAAACTGTTGACGGAGTTAAAATCACTCGTAGAATGGGAACAATTAACATTGAAGATAATTCAGAAACAGAATATTCTTATAAAATGTTAAAATCTACAGAAGAATCAAAAGTTGAAGAACTAATTAATTTAGCAAATGAAATGAATAAGCTAGATGAAAAAAATACATATGACAAATTATCTATATATGGACAATTTAAATCATTATATGAAGAATTAAAACCAAGCGATGGATGGAATGTTGCAGAAAACAATGTGATAAAACAACCTCAAGAATCAAAAAAAGGTGAACAATATCTTGTTTGGATAAAAAATGAACAAACAACAGATGTACAAATTATGACATGTAATGATGATTACACACCTGAATATGAAAATAAAAAAATAATTAATAAAGTAATAACAAAATTACCAATTACTGGTGAAAGCTTAGCTTTATATATTACAGCTGCTATACTAATAGTATTAATTGTTACAGTAGCGATTTTGAAAGTAAAAAATAACAAATCAAACAAAAATGAGTAAAAAATGAAAAAAAAAATTTATAATATAATTTTAATAATATTAGCACTTATACTTTTAGTAGTTATTTCAATAATTGCCTTTAAACGTATAAACAATCAAATTAAAGAAAAAGAATTAATTAATACAGTAGCAGATATAAAGATTAAATTAGAAGAAATAAAAGAGTCAGAAAATGATGAAAAAACCATTACAAAGTATAAAGGGTACGATATAGTAGGAATAATTGAAATTCCAAAAATAAATATTGAATATCCAATAATAAATCAAACAAGCGACGAAACAATGGCATTATCAATTACAAAGTTTTGGGGAAACAATGTAAATGATATTGGTAATTTTACAATGGCAGGACATAACTATTTTGATGGAACAATGTTTAGCAATACAAATAAGCTAAATATAGAAGATACCATTAAAATGACAGATTTAGATGGAAAAACAATAGAATATAAAGTGTTTGACAAATATATAATTGATCCAAATGATGTAAAGTGTGTACAAAGCGTGAAAGAAAATACAAGAGAAATTACACTTATAACTTGCATTAATGGAAGAAATAATAGACTTGTAGTAAAAGCGAGAGAAAATATTTAAAATTTGGTAAAAAGGGGGCACCAAAACAATGAAAGCAACACTCAGCTATAAGAGTAAAAGAAATATTATAATTGCTAGTGTAATTGTTGCATTACTAGCAGGTATTTCTACAGCAGGTTATTTCTACATAAAAGGAAATGACGAAACTGCAAGAGCATTCACACAAGATAATATAACAACTGGAGAGCAAACACAAACAGAAGGCGGACAACAAGGAAATCCAGAACAAAATCCAGAGCAACCATTAACTCCAGATAGCCAAGGAGATAATAATGGAGATCAATCACAAGGAAACCAAAATCAAGGCAATCAACCAAATACAAATAACAACGGAACACCTAACCAGGAAAATGGTCAAGTACCAAGCGGAGAATTTGTAACAGAAGAGGTTGAAGAAAGAACAGTATTAGTGAGTGAAGACTATATGGTAGAATGGACACCAACAAATATTTTAGCTAATACTACAACAAGTAACCTTGGAATAGTACGTCCAATTATAACTGCTAGCAAAACAGCTGATAAAACAGCAGTTGTAGAAGGAGAAATTATTACATATACTATTACTGCAACAAATAGCGGAAGAGCTGATGGAAAAGCAGTTATAAAAGATACAATTCCAACAGGAACAACATTTGTTGAAGGAAGTATAAAAGTAAATAATGAAAATACAGATTATACAGCAGAAGATTTACAAAATGGAATAGAAGTAAATGTTTCAAAACAAAATGAACAAGGTGATGGAAAAACAGAATTAGTATTTCAAGTAAGAGTAAATGGCTTGGAATCTGATGAAAATGATAAAAAAGAATTAGTAGGTGTAGTAGAAAACAAAGCAACAGTAAATGAGATTCCAACAGAAGAGGTTAAAACACCTGTAATAATATTCTTTAAAAACGCAGAACAATCAACTGTAAAAGCAGGAGAAAAAATCCTATACACTATAACGCTTGTAAATTCTAGCGAAGTATCAGGAAAAGTTATTGTAAAAGATGAAGCTCCAGAAAATACAACATTTGTTGAAGGAAGCATTAAAATTAATGGAGTTGAAAAAGCTGAATTAACTGAAGAAAACTTAAAAAACGGAATAGAAGTTGAAGTTAAAGAAAATAGTGAAGTAACAGTAACATTTGAAGTAACAGTAAATGAACAAAATAGTTTAAATGATGGAGACATTATTAAAAATACCGCTTATGTAAATGAAAAATCATCAAATGAAACAGAAACAGAATTCAATAAACCAGTAATTAACAGCGAAAAAGTAGCTGATAAAACTGCAGTAGTTGCAGGAGAAAAATTAACATATACAATAAAAGTAACAAATACAGGAAAAGCAGATGGAACAGCAACAGTAAAAGATGAAGTTCCAACAGGAACAGAGTTTGTTGAAGGAAGTATTGCAATTAATGGAAGCATTAAATCAAGCTTAACTGAAAAAGACTTAAAAGAAGGAATTGAAGTAGATGTTCCAAAGGCAAATGAAAATGATGCAGGAACAGCAACAGTAAGTTTTGAAGTAATAGTAAAACAAGGAACAACAGGAATGCTAACAAATAAAGCTACTGTAAACGAAATTCCAACAGATGAAGTTAAAACACCAGTTATAACATTTAGTAAAAAAGCAGAACAATCAACTGTAAAAGCAGGAGAAAAAATTCTATACACTATAACACTTGTAAATTCTAGTGAAGTGACAGGAAAGGTTATAGTAAAAGATGAAGCTCCAGAAAATACAACATTTGTCGATGGAAGCATCGAACTAAATAAAGTTCAACTTAAAGATAAAGATAATAATGTATTAACAGAGCAAAATTTAAAAGATGGAATAGAAGTTGAAGTTACAGCAAATAGTGAAGTAACACTAACATTTGAAGTAACAGTAAATGAACAAAATAGTTTAAACGATGGAGACATTATTAAAAATACAGCTTATGTAAATGAAAAACCATCAGAAGAAACAGAAACAGAATTCAATAAACCAGTAATTAGCAGTGAAAAAATAGCTAATAAGACTGCGGTAGTTGAAGGAGAAGAGCTAACATATATAATAAATGTTACAAATACAGGAAAAGCTGATGGAAAAGCAATAATAAAAGATGAAGCTCCAAAAGGAACAAAATTTGTTGAAGGAAGTATTACTGTTAATGGAGTAGAAAAAGCAGAATTAACTGAAAAAGACTTAAAAGAAGGAATAGAAGTAGACGTTCCAAAAACAAGTGATAATGGAGCAGGAACAGCAACAGTAAGTTTTAGAGTAATAGTAGAAAAAGGAACAATAGGAAAACTTACAAACGAAGCAAAAGTTAATGAAACTCCAACAGAAGAAGTAAAAACACCAGTAATAACATTTAATAAAGAAGTAAATAAACAAGTAGTAAAAGCTGGGGAAAGATTAATATATACAATAACACTAAAAAATACTAGCGAAGTATTAGGAAAAGTTACAGTTAGAGATAACATTCCAGCAGAGACAACATTTGTTGATGGAAGTATTGAACTAAATGAAGTTCAACTTAAAGATAAAGAGAACAATGTATTAACAAAACAGGATTTAGAACAAGGAATAGAAATTGAAGTTGCAGCAAATAGTACAGTGAAATTATCTTTTGAAGTAAGAGTAAATAGTGAAAATAACTTAAATGATGGAGACATTATTAAAAATACAGCTTATGTAAACGAAAAACCATCAAATGAAGAAGAAACAGAATTCAATAAACCAATAATTAGCAGTGAAAAAGAAGCTAATAAAACTGCAGTAGTTGCAGGAGAAAAATTAACATATACAATAAAAGTAACAAATACAGGAAAAGCAGATGGAACAGCAACAGTAAAAGATGAAGTTCCAACAGGAACAGAGTTTGTTAAAGGAAGCATTAAAGTTAATGGAGTTGAAAAAGCCGAATTAACTGAAAAAGACTTAAAAGAAGGAATTAAGGTAGATGTTCCAAAAGCAAGTACAAATGGAGCAGGAACAGCAACAGTAAGCTTTGAAGTAATAGTAAATGAAGGAACAACAGGAATGCTAACAAATGAAGCTACTGTAAACGAAATTCCAACAGATGAAGTTAAAACACCAGTTATAACATTTAGCAAAGAAGCAGATAAAGAAACAGTAAAAGTAGGAGAGAACATTTTATATACTATAACACTTATAAATTCTAGTGAAGTATCAGGAAAAGTTATAGTAAAAGATAGTGCTCCAACAGGAACAGAGTTTGTTAAAGGAAGTATTAAAGTTAATGGAGTTGAAAAAGCCGAATTAACTGAAAAAGACTTAAAAGAAGGAATTAAGGTAGATGTTCCAAAAGCAAGTACAAATGGAGCAGGAACAGCAACAGTAAGCTTTGAAGTAACAGTAAATGAAAATATAGAATTATCAAGTGTAATTAATAAAGCAAAAGTAAATGACAAAGACTCTAATGAAGTAACAACAAAAGTTGTAACATATTACACTATTGAACATTACTATAATAATGTACTTGACTCAAGTGAAACAGTTACATCAGAGGAAAAAGAGATTGGAACAGTTATAAATGGTGGTTATGAATTAAAAGAAAAAGGTAAATTTAAATTTGTAAGAGATACTGGTTTACCACTTACATTAGTAGCAGATTCTGCGCAAAATGTAATAAAAGTATATTATGAAGAGCCTAACATAACAGCAACAAAAACAAATAACTCAAAAGGAAAGAAACTTGTTGAAGGCGATAAAGTTGAATATACAATAAATGTTACAAACAACGGAAATGTATCAGGAGATGCAACTATTACAGATGAGATTCCAGAAGGATTAAAAGATGTATCTTTTGTGGAAACAGAAACAGGAAAAAATGATACTGTACAATTAAATGAAACAACTATTACATGGAATGTAAAAGAACTTGGCAAAGATGAAACCAGAAGAATAAAAATTACTGCAACTATAAGTGAAGTAGAGAAAGAAACCACTATAACTAATGAAGTAAAAGTAGATGGTAATAAAACAGATGAAACAACAATTACAGTTACAAAACCAATAATAGAATCTAGTAAAACAGCAACTACAATATTAAAAAGAGACAACAAAGGAAATGTAATACCAGGTCAAGATTCAACAAAAGCAGAAGTTGGAGACACAATTATTTATACAATAACAGCTACAAATAAGTCAGATGTGGAATCAGATATTGAAATAAGTGATGATTTATCTAATTTACCAGTAACATTTGTAGATGGAAGCATAAAAGTAAATGGAAGTACTTCAACAAAAGCTAAATATGAAAATGGAAAAGTAACATATAAATCAACATTAGCAGCAAAAACAACAGTTACATTAGAATTTAGAGTTACAGTAAATAAAGGAACAACGGTAAAAACTGTTATTAGAAATGTTGCAATTGTAAATGGTGAAGAAAAAGATGCAACAACTACAGTAGTTAAAAAAGTTTGTGTAAAAACAACAGCAGAAACAGTAAATTCATTAGATATGATTTTAGTACTAGATGTTTCTGGAAGTATGAAAGAAAATAAGAGACTAATTAATTTAAAATCTGCAGCTGAAAATTTAACAAATAAATTATTTAGTGCACAAACAGACTCTACATTAACACTTATAAAATACTCAACAACAGCTAGTAATCCAACAACATATCAATATGACCAAAAAGATCAAGCATTAAAAGCAATTAAAAATCTAAAAGCAGATGGAGGAACAAACTTCTATAAAGCATTAGAAAAAACAATTGATGCTGTAGGAGATAATCCTAATAGAAATACAATAGTTGTATTCTTAACAGATGGTGCACCAACTTTCTATACAAAAGATAGAGAACCAGGAAATCATTTAGTAACAAGCTCAAATAGAAGTGATGACAAGAATTATGAAAATAACCTTAGACCACAAATAATCCAAAAAGCACAAGAGCTAAAGGCTAAACCTAATACAACAATATATTCAATAGGAGTAGGAATTGCTGGAAATGAAGTACAATATGTTGAAAGAGATGTACCAGCAGAATTACAAGGAATATTTGATGGTACAGAATATGTAAAAGATAGAAATAAACAAACAATAACATATCATTATATGAAAGTTAAAACTTATGCGGAATATTTATTAAACAACATAGCATCAAGTGGAAGCTATATAAATACAAAAGACATTAATTCAACATTTGATGATATATTTAAACAAGCAACCTCATCTGAGCATATATATATGACAGAAGATGTGCCTGTAACAATAAATATACCAGAAACAAAAACAATTATAAGTGATATACAAGTTAAAATAGGAAATGGTACACCTACAGCATATACATTAAATAAATTAAGAAATGGAATTGATGGACTAAAATATACAGATGGTGTAGGATTTACTTGGACAATAACAGACATTAATACATTAAATAAAGAGCTTTATATATCTTATACAGTACAAGGTATAGCAAATAATTAAAATAATAAATACAGGTAGTTTCCACACTACCTGTATTTTAAAAGATAAAAGGAGTATAACTTTATGAGAATGGAAAAAAATAGGCAGAGAAGAAAGAAAAGACGATTGATAATTGGTATAATTCTAATTACTTTATTAATAATTTTATCTGCCATATATATGTGGAAAAAAATGCAAGAACAACAAGTAGAAAATGAACAAAAGGAAATAGAAGCGAAAATGGAAGAAAATGAAAAAAAGTTAGAAGAAGAAAAAGAATATAATGGAATGAAGATAAAAAATATTATAATAAATAAAAATGAAAAAGATATTGAATTAAAAGCAACAATACAAAATACAACATCAAAAGAATTTAAAGCTAAAAAGGTAACTATAGTATTTTTAAATGATGAAAAACAAGTTGTTACAAAATATAGATATTATTTAAACAATATAAAAGTGGGAGAAAGTACGGAAATAGAACTAATAGGTGAGAATATAGGATATGCATCTGATTTTGAAATAAAAGATTAAATATAAACTTGAAACAATTTATTAATTATAATATAATAAAGAAAAAATGGAGAAAAGGACAAAAATGAATTTACAAAAGAAGTTACAGAATTTAGGAATTGAACAAATAGAAAAACTAAGTAATGAATATGTAAGAGCTATTGCATTTAATGTAACAGAAGCGTTAACATCAGCATTTCCGGTAATATATAATGATTACAACAATATTTTTGCTCAACTTATAAATTGTAATATGTATACTGCTAGAATTACAAAACAAATTTCAAGTGTAAATTATATATATGAAAATAATAGTATTTATTTTGATAGAGCACTTGACTTAACAACTGTAAATGAGCAAATGATACATGAATGCATACATTATATTCAAGACAGTAGAAATAAACATGGAAAGCTTGATAAAATTGGTCTATGTAATTTTGGAAGGTTTTCAGTATTTGGTTTAGGAATAAATGAAGCAGCAGTACAATACATATCAGCAAAGACGGTAGAAAATAATACTACAATGCTTGAAAGATATGGAGTTAGAGTAAAAACGATAAGTCCAAATTATTATCCACTTTTAACTAATTTAATAGAACAAATAGTGTATTTAATAGGCGAAGATGTTTTGGTAAAAGGAATTTTAAATGATGGAAGAAAACTAGAAGATGAATTATTAAACACATTTGAATCAAACACTAAAAGAATCATAAATCAATTTGATATTATAATTGATATAAATAATAAACTAAGTACAGAAAATAATCCAGAAAAAATAAAAATATATCAAGAAGAAATTTCGGCAATGTATATTGACACACAAAATAAAATTTTTAGTACATTTTTTGAAAAGATTTTACCAAAACTTACAACTTACCAAGAAGTAGATTATTATATGGATAAAGCAGTTTGCTATAGAGGCTTAATGGGAATAAGTACACAAGAAAGATTTTTATTTGGAAGTTTTTATGATATTAAGTTAGAAGAATTAATAAGTAAATATGACAGAAAAAAAATTAAAATTAGTAGAAGAAGAGATAGTAACACACTTGCTGTTATATCAAATAATAAAATAATAAAATTAATAAGAAAAATTGTAGCGTATTTTTCAGCACAAAAAGATAAACAATAATTAAAAGCGAAAATAAGTAATAATACTTGTTTTCGCTTTTAAAATAACATATTTAAAATATTTATAACAGCTGTAATGAAAGCAATTTTCCATGAAAGCCTTCCAGTAGTTGTAAAAATATTTTTTACAATTGTTAAATTATAGTCTTTACGTACAACTAAGGCTAAGCAATTAGGTTCAGGTATATTTTCATTTTTGGGTTCTACTACATTAGAATTAATTGTGTTGTTTTGAGATGAAAAGTCAGAAACTTCAATATTATTTGATTGATTGAAAAATGAATCTGAATCAGTGCCAAAATCTTTCTCGGCAAAAGCTGCATAACTTGCCTTAACTTCGTTTAAAATTTTAACAGCGTAGATTGTAGCATTACTAACAACTTCAGCTTTTTCATTTGGAACTTCTAACATAATATCACCTCTCTTTTGTATAAATATCTAAGTAAAGTATAACATTCAAAAATATATAAGTAAAGAAAAAACGACAAATTTTGTGCTAACATGCATATATTTTATAAAAACTATTGAAATAAATACCAAAATGTGGTAATATAAATTATAGTTTTAAAGGCAAAGAAAAAGAGGAGTAAGTTTTAACTAACTATAAAGAGAACAGAAGTCACCGGCTGAAAGCTTCTGATAGTATAGAAAACTGAAGGTAGCTTTGGAGCTGATAAATTGAAATAGCAGTAAATTTATCCGTATAACTTGCGTTAAAAGTAACTAAGATTAACAATAAAATTGTTAAATTAAGGTGGTACCGTGAGAATAATACCTCGCCCTTATTTCAGGGCGAGGATTTTTGTTTTAATAAGGAGGAATGTGAGATGCACGAGTTAGAGGGAAAGTTTGAACCAAAAACCTTTGAAGAGGAAATTTATAAAAATTGGAATGAAAAGGGCTATTTTAAACCATCTAATGACAAAACTAAAAAGCCATATACAATAGTAATTCCACCACCAAATATTACTGGTAAATTACACATGGGTCATGCTCTTGATGAGACTTTGCAAGATATTTTAATTAGATATAAAAGAATGCAAGGTTTTAATACTTTATGGGTTCCAGGAACAGACCATGCTTCAATTGCAACAGAAGCTAAAATAGTTGAAAAACTAAAAGTTGAAGGGATTACAAAAGAAGATCTAGGTAGAGATGGTTTCTTAAAAAGAGCATGGGAATGGAAAGAAGAATATGGTGGAACTATATTAAATCAGCTTAAAAAATTAGGTTGTTCTTGTGATTGGTCTAGAGAAAGATTTACAATGGACGAAGGTTTATCTAATGCTGTAAAAGATGTATTTGTTGATTTATATAATAAAGGACTAATTTATAAAGGAAAAAGAATGATAAATTGGTGCCCATATTGCAATACTTCAATTTCAGATGCAGAAGTAGAATATGAAGAAGAGCCAACACATTTATGGCATGTTAAATATCCTGTAAAAGGAGAAGAAGGTAAATTTGTTATAGTAGCAACTACAAGACCAGAAACAATGTTAGGAGATACTGGTGTTGCAGTACATCCAGATGATGAAAGATATAAAGACTTAGTAGGAAAAACTGTAATATTACCAATTATGAACAAAGAAATTCCTATTATAGCAGACGAGTTTGTAGAAAAAGAATTTGGAACAGGTGCTGTAAAACTTACACCTGCACATGATCCAAATGATTATCAAGCAGCTTTAAAACACAACTTAGAAATTATACCTGTATTTGATGAAGAATTTAAAATGAACAATTTGGTACCTGAATATAAAGGTATGGATATGTATGAAGCAAGAGAAAAAATAGTTAAAAGATTACAAAAAGAAGGATACTTAGTAAAAATAGAAGACTATACTCACAATGTAGGAAAATGCTATCGTTGCCACCATACAATTGAACCACATATTTCAGAGCAATGGTTTGTAAAAATGGAACCTTTGGCTAAACCAGCTATTGAAGCAGTTAGAACAGGTAAAGTAGAATTTGTACCTGAAAGATTTGATAAGATTTATTACAACTGGATGGAAAATATTCAAGATTGGTGTATTTCAAGACAATTATGGTGGGGTCACAGAATACCAGCATATTATTGTCAAAAATGTGGAGAAGTTATAGTATCAAAAGAAGAGCCACATAAATGTACAAAATGTGGAAGCACAAATTTAAAACAAGATGAAGATACATTAGATACATGGTTTAGTTCGGCATTATGGCCATTTTCAACATTAGGTTGGCCAGAGCAAACCGAAGACTACAAATACTTCTATCCAACAAGTACATTAATTACAGGTTATGATATAATATTCTTCTGGGTAGCAAGAATGATATTCTCAGCACTAGAACATACAGGTCAAGTACCATTTAACAAAGTATTTATTCATGGAATAGTACGTGATAGCTTAGGAAGAAAAATGTCTAAGAGTTTAGGCAATGGAATTGATCCATTAGAGATTATTGCAAAATATGGTACAGATGCTTTAAGATTTTCACTAGTTTTAGGAATATCACCAGGAAATGATATTAGATATATGCCTGAAAAATTAGAATCAGCATCAAACTTTGCAAACAAGTTATGGAATGCATCAAAATTTGTTTTAAGCAATATGCCGAAAGATGGTTCAAAATTGGCAGAAGATAGATTGCCAGAAAACTTATGTTATGAAGATAAATGGATTTTATCTAAATTAAATAAATTAGTTAAAGAAGTAACTAATAACTTAGAGAACTTTGAGCTTGGAATTGCAACACAAAAAGTATATGATTTCATTTGGAATGAATTCTGTGACTGGTATATTGAAATGGTAAAATCTCGTTTATATGATGAAAATTGCACAACAAAATTTGCTGCACAATATACTTTAAACAAAGTATTAAAAGATTCATTAAAATTATTACATCCAGTAATGCCATTTGTAACAGAAAAAATATATATGCAACTATACCATAATGATGAAAGCATAATGATTTCAAAATGGCCAGAATATACAGAAAGCCTATCATTTGAAAAAGAAGAAGAGCAAGTAGAAAAATTAAAAACAATAATAGTTGGAATTAGAAATTTACGTACAAACTTAAATGTTCATCCAAGTAAAAAATCTAAATTGATATTTGTAACAAAAACAGCAAATGATATGTTAAAAGAATCAAGTGCAATGATACAAAAATTAGGATTTGCAAATGAAATAGATATACAAGAAAACAAAGAAAATATACCTCAAAATGCAATGTCAGTTTTAACAGATGGAATAGAAGTATATATACCATTTGAAGAATTGGTTGATTTAGAAGCAGAAAAACAAAGACTACAAGGTGAAAGAGCAAAACTACTTTCTGAAGTTGCAAGAGGAGAAAAAATGCTTTCAAATCCTGGTTTTGTAAACAAAGCACCAGAATCAAAAATAAATGAAGAAAAAGCAAAACTTGCTAAATATAAAGAAATGCTAGAAAAAGTTGAAGAAAGAATCAAAAGTTTATAATAAAAAATTCCCAGTTTGACTGGGAATTTTTTTAGTTGATTAAAGTATCTAAATTCCTTTTATTATATAAAATTCTCCTTACTTCCATAATATCATTATGAACAACATAAAAAATAACATAATTTTTTACATAAATTCTATAGTATGTATTCTTTCTTTTTCTATTTGAATAGTATTTCTCATAGGAAGTTGGACTAATAGCTCTAGTTTCTATAGCAGTTTGAAGCACATTAAGCAAGTTTTGAGCAGCTGAGATATTACTAAAATTATAAGCTATATAATCAACAATACTTTCTAAATCTTTATAAAATAATGGCAAATATATTACTTTATATTTTTTATTCACTTAGTTTCCTCCTTAGTGTATCAAAAACTTCTTCATGTGTAAGATATTTAGTATTTTTATCTTCTGCAACAGCATCAGCTTCATCAAGTGCACTTTCAATATATTCATTGTACTCTACATCACTTATAAGTTTTGAATACTTTTGTAAACTCATTACAACCATAGAACCATAACCGTTTTTTGTTAGATAAACAGCTTCATCTTCTTTTAATACTAGTTCCTCAATTTCTGGATATTTGTTTCTTAAATCTGAAACAGGTCTTATATTTATCATAATTAAATCCTCCTAAAATTATAATAATATTTTATCATTATTTTATCATAAAATCAAGAAAAATATTCTGAAAAATCAACAAATTCCTAAAGAAAAAAATGTCGAAAACTTCCTAAAAAACGACAAAACCTCCTAGTTTTCACTCTAGCAATAAACTGGAAAAAAATGTATAATAGGACAAGCAATAACAATAAGGAGGTACACGTATGACAAGTGAATTTGATAAACTAGATAATTGCTTATATATTCAAATTACAGATGAAATAGACCATCATACAACAGAAATAATAAGGAGGAAAATGGATAATGAAATTACGAGATTTATGCCTAGAAAAGTTGTGTTTGATTTTAGTAAGGTTTCTTTTATGGACAGCGCAGGAATAGGACTATTGATAGGAAGATACAAACTAACTAAAATGCTTGGAGGAATTACAGAAATAAAAAATACAAGTAAGTCAATTGAAAAGGTATTAGAAATGAGCGGAATTACTAGAATAATTCCAATTACTCAAAATGGTAAAGTAAGTTAAGGAGGGAAAAAAATGAAAAGTAGGTATGATAATGAAATGGAGCTTCAATTTATAAGTAAATCAAGAAATGAAGCTTTTGCTCGTATTACAGTAGCAGCATTTGCTGCACAATTAGATCCTACAATTGAAGAGTTGGCAGATATAAAAACTGCTGTATCAGAAGCTGTTACAAATTGCATAGTCCATGCTTATGAAGATACAGAAGGAATAATAAAATTAAGAGCTACATTACTTGACAATGTACTTGAAATAGAAATTTCTGATAATGGAAAAGGAATTGAAGATGTAGAACTTGCAAGAAAACCTTTATATACAACAAAGGGAAATTTAGAAAGGTCTGGAATGGGCTTTACTATAATGGAGAGCTTTATGGATGAAATAGAAATTCATTCAGTAGTTGGAATAGGAACAAAAGTAGTAATGAAAAAAAGAATAAAAAAAGAAGATAACGAAATAATAGAAGAAGAAAAAAATGCTCTAATCAATTAAGATAGGAGGCATTTTTTTATGCAAGAAGAATTTGAAAATAAGATAGAAGACATTATAAAAGCACAACAAGGTGATAAAAATGTAATGCAATACTTAATAGAATCTAATAAAGGTCTTATTTGGAGCATTGTTAAGCGTTTTCAAGATAGAGGTTATGAATTAGAAGACTTATACCAAATAGGTGTAATGGGTTTTATAAAATGCATAAAAAGATTTGATAGCAATTTTGAGGTTCGATTATCTACTTATGCAGTTCCATATATTTTAGGTGAAGTTAAAAGATATATTAGAGATAATGGACCTATAAGAATTAGTAGAAGTTTAAAAGAACTTGCAATAAAAGCTTTAGAGACCAAAAATGAATATTATAGAAAAACAGGCCAAGAAATTAAAATAGAAGAACTTTCTAAATTACTTGGAACATCTAAGGAGGAGATTACTCTATCATTAGAGGCATTTCAGCCAATATATTCAATAGATGAACAATTGGGAGATGATGAAAATGATGGATTGAGTTTATTGGATAAAATGTCAAGTCATATTGATGAGGCAAATGTTTTAACGAATAAACTTTGTATTCAACAGGCTATTAATAATTTGAAAGATAATGAAAAACAAATAATTTTTTTGAGATATTATAAAGGAAAAACACAAACTGAAATTGCTAAGATTATGGGTATTACTCAAGTGCAGGTTTCTCGTATAGAAAAACGAGTGCTAGAAAATATGAGGGTAAAATTAGCAATTTAATTAAAATGAATTAGCAATAGTAATATGAAAACTTTTCTCCGTTCCATCCCTGCGAAAAGTATCATATTACTATTGATGTAAAAGTTAAATAAATTGCTCATAGTAAAGGAGAATAAATTGAAAAGATTTTTAGCATATATTCTAATATTTTTGATATTGTGTTTTTCCATTCCAATAATATTTACTAGTAAAGCAAAGCCGACAATTTCAAACAATACAGAAAATAAAGAAGAACAGCAAACAGTGGCAGATTATGATTATAAGCAATATAACACTGTAAAACTATTACATACATCAACCAACAAAGTAGAAGAACTAGGGTTAGATGAATATTTGTATGGAGTAGTAAGTAGTGAAATGCCGGCAAGTTTTGAAAAAGAAGCATTGAAAGCTCAGGCTGTTGTTGCTAGAACATATACTTTATATAAAATTATAAATGGTGGAAAAAAACATGGAAACGCTAATATATGTGATTCATCAACTTGTTGCCAAGCATGGATTTCGAAGGAGAAAAGATTAGAAAGATGGAAAGAAGAAAACAGAACTGAATACTGGAATAAAATTGTAAGTGCAGTAAATGAAACAAAAGGAAAAATGATAACATACAATGGTAAGCCAATAAATGCTTTTTTTCATTCGAATAGTGGTGGTTATACAGAAGCACCTTTGAATGTATGGGGAGGAAGCGGATACCCATACCTAAAATCAGTTGAAACATCTGGAGAGAATGCATATAATCAGTATTCGTCAAAAGCAACATTTACTAAAAAAGAATTTGAGGAAAAAACAAAGAAAGTTTATAGTAATTTTAAAATAGACTTTTCTAAAGAAGACTGTATAAAAATAAAAGAATATACAGAAGGTAATAGAGTAAAGTTGATTAAAATAGGAAATTTGGAATTATCAGGAGTAGAAGTTAGGACTCTACTTAGTTTAAGGTCAGCAAATTTCAGAGTAACAATTGAAAAAGATAACATTATATTTGAAGTAACTGGCTATGGTCATGGGGTAGGAATGAGTCAAACTGGTGCAGATAGCTTAGCAAAACAAGGCAAAAGTTATGAAGAAATAATCCATCATTTTTATTCTGGAGTAAAAGTACAAGATATTTAACATTTTTGTATAAATTTCTCAAACTTGTAAATAATTATACTAAAGAAAAATTAAGGAGGAATTATTATGAGAAGAAACTATAGAGGAAGGTTTACAGAGAGAATAGATACTAAAAAAATGTTATATATTGCAGGTACTATACTGGCTTTGGCAATAATAGCTTTTGTTATAACTTTTTTTATTTATGGAAATACATTAAATAAAACAAATGAACTTAGTAAAATAAATACAAATTCATTAGGAACAATCACTGCAATAGAAGAAACAAGTACATCTTATGGTAAAACAGTTGATGAAGCAAAAAACGATATAGAAGATTCAAATAAAATTGCTGTTAATACAAGTACTATGAAAGATGAAAAAATAGACACAAAAAAGAATGAAAATAAAACAACAGTTAAAGATACAAAATCTAAAAATGAAACTAAGACAGTTACTGTAAAAGATCCGAAATTTAAAATGCCAGTAGAAGGTTCAATAATGAAGGAATTTGCAGATAATAAATTGGTATATTCTAATACTTTAGATGTGTGGACAACACATAACGGAATTGATATTTCAGCTGATAAAACAACAGTTGTAAAAGCATCTGCAGAGGGAACTGTAAAGTCAATAAAAAATGATCCACGTTATGGATTAACAGTTATTATAGAACATACAAATGGATATAAAACTGTATATTCAAATCTTTTATCAACTGAATTTGTTGTAGAAGGTGAAAAAGTTAAACAAGGACAAAGTATAGGAACAGTTGGAACTACTTCTGCATTTGAAGTATCAGATGAGCCACATCTTCACTTTGAAATTATAAAAAATAATGAACAATTAAACCCAGAACTTTATATAAAATAAAGTGTAAAATTAATCTGATTTTTTTATAAAAAACTATTTACAATATTCGAAAAAAAATATACAATACCCTTATAAAATAATAAGGAGGATGTAAAAATGAAAAGCGAAAAAGATTGGTTAGTAACTTTATTACTATGTATATTTTTTGGAGGAATAGGAGTTCATAGATTTTATGCAGGAAAAATTGGAACAGGAATATTACAATTAATTACTCTTGGCGGATGCGGAATATGGACTTTAGTAGATCTTATAATGATTATAATAGGAAACTTCACTGATAAAGATGGAAACAAAATCACAAATAACTAAAATAGTATTATTTATTATAATTAATGCAATAATATTGTCAGTTTTATATGCAATACCAATAAACAGTAAGATAATGGAAAATCTATGCATATATAAACTAATATTAGGCAAAGAATGTTGGAATTGTGGAATGACGAGAGCTTTCTTATCAATTTTACATTGTAACTTTAAAAATGCATTGAATTATAATAATAAAGTAGTATTAGTGTTTCCAATGACAATAGCTATATACATTAATACATGGTATAAATATATTATAAAAAATAAGCAAGAACAAAATTAAAAATATTCTTGCTTATTTTATTATATAAAAAAAGAAAAATATTGTTAAAAAATAATAAAAATTATTGAAAAAAATTAAATTTATAGTATTTTAAAAAAGAAGATAAATATAAAATAATAACTAAGAAGGAAAAAATGAAAAACTACAGAAAAAAAGAGGGAATAACCCTAATAGCGCTCGTAATAACGATTGTGGTGTTGTTAATATTAGCGTGAGTTAGCATAAATGCTATTTTTGGTGATAATGGAATAATAAAAAGAGCTAGTAATGCACAAGATAGAATAAATGAGGCAACTAAAAGAGATGTAAGTAGTTTAGATACATTAAATGGATTAATAAATGAAAAAACAGGGCCTTTATCAAAATTAGAATCATATGATAGTGTAAGCAAAAATGATGCTGGAACAGTAAAAGAAAATACTAATGTCATACTTAGATGGAAATAATGTAAAAATACAAAAATTAGGAATAGTTACTAAACCTGATTCTAGTAATGATAAGTCAGAAAGTTACACATTAGGAATTGTAACAGGACGTCAATGGAATGCAATGATAAGATGGATAAATAAAACAAATAGTTCAAATGCATATAACACAAGTGGACATAAGGGAACAGAAGTAATTAATACAGGTTCAAATGAAGCATATAATGTAAATAATATATATGATATAACAGGAAATGTTTCAGAGTATGTAAATAGCGAATATTATGGAAGAAACGAAAATAAAGTATACAGAGGAGCAAATTATAGTTCAGCAACATTGTCAGCTAACATAAGAGAAAATACTGACAATATTGTAAATGATGTAATAGGAACAAGACAAATGATTCTTATAGGAAAATGTTCAACGGATGAAAATACATCAAGTTCTGAAATTAGAGATACTGACACTGCAGGTGAAATATAAAAAAGTTAATAGATAAAAATAGAAGCCTACAAAATTGTTTGTAGGCTTTTCACATGTAAATCATCTATTGAAAAACTCAAATATTTAATATATAATAAACATGCAAAAAACATCGAAAAAAGGAGTGAAAAAGTGGCAGAAGTTAAATGGACTAATGAACAATTACAAGCAATACAAGAAAAAAATTCAAACATATTAGTAGCTGCTGCAGCAGGTAGTGGTAAAACTGCTGTGCTTGTAGAACGTATTATTCACAAAATAATTGATGAGCAAATGGATATTGACAAAATATTAGTAGTAACATTTACAAATGCAGCAGCTAGTGAAATGCGTGAAAGAATACTAGAAGCAATATACAAAAAGTTAGAAGAAAATCCTGAAAATGTTCATTTACAAAGACAAATAATACTTTTAAATAAAGCTAGTATATGCACAATACACTCTTTTGGCTTAGACGTTATTCATAATCATTTTTATGAAATTGATTTACCAAGCAATTTTAAAATTGCAGATACAGCTGAAATAGATCTTCTTAAACAAGAAGTATTAGACGATTTATTTGAGCAAAAATATACTGAAAATGATAAAAATTTTATAGAACTTTTAGAAAATTATACAAATTATCGTGGAGATGAAGCTTTACAAGAATTAGTATTAAAAATATATAAATTTATACAAAGTAGTCCATTTCCAATAAAATGGTTACAAGAAAAATTAGAATTATTAAAAATAGAAGATAAAGACATATCTCAAACAATATGGGGAAAACTTATAATTCAAACAGTAGACGATGATATACAAGAGAGTATTATGCAACTTGAAGTTACTAAATCTAAAATGGCGTTATATCCTGAAATGACTAAATTTTATCAAACAATAAGTGAAGATATAATAAACCTTCAAGATTTGCAAAAATATAATTCTTGGGATGAATTATATATAAAATTATTAAATTTTAACTTTAGTAAATGGCCAGTTGACAAAAAAGTAATAAATGACTTAAAAGAAGATTCAAAAGAAATAAGAGACAAAGTAAAAAAACATATTAAAGAAAAAACTGCAAAGCTATTAAGCTGTTCACAAGAACAAGCCGTAAAAGACTTGAAAATTATTACTCCAATACTAGAGAAACTTTCAAATTTGATAACAGAGTTTACAAAAAACTTTGCAGAAAAAAAGAAAGAAAAAAATTGCATTGATTTTAATGATATTGAACACTTTGCATTAAAAATATTATTAGATGAAAATAATAACCCAACAGAAGTTGCAAAAAAATATAAAGAAAAATTTGAAGAAATTGCAATTGACGAATATCAAGATAGTAACTTGGTACAAGAAGCTATATTAACAAGCATTTCCAAAGGTAACAACATTTTTATGGTAGGAGATGTTAAACAAAGTATATATAAATTTAGACAAGCAAGGCCAGAGCTATTTTTACAAAAATATGATGAATACAAAAATAAAGAAGAAAAGGCACAAGAAGATAATTTGAAAATACAGCTATTTCGCAATTTTAGAAGTAGGCAAAACATATTAAATATTACTAACTTAGTATTTGAATCAATAATGAGCAAAGAACTAGGAGATATAAATTACAACGAAAACGAATACTTAAACTATGGAGCAAATTACCCGGAACCAGAAGAAATAAAAAATTATGCAGGTATTGCTGAGTTAGATATTATAGATTTAAAAGAAGATGAATCAATTACAGCTTTTGAAGGTGAAGAAGACGAAGAGGAACAAGAAAGAGTTGAAGATGATGTATTAGAGGCTAAGTTTGTAGCAAACAAAATACAAGAATTATTAAATAGTAATTATATGGTATTTGACAAGAAACAAGGCTATAGAAAAATTAGACCAAAAGATATTGTAATTTTACTAAGAGCAACATCGAATTTATCTCCAATATATGAAAAAGAACTATCTGATTTGGAATTACCAGTATTTAGTGATACATCAGGAACTTATTTAGACACAGTAGAAATACAAACAATATTATCAGTACTAAAAATTATTGATAACCCATTACAAGATATTCCACTTGTAGTAGTATTAAGGTCATCAATTTGCAATTTTACAGATAATGATTTAATTATAATAAGATTAACAGATAGAAATTGTAATTTTTATGAGGCTTTAATAAAAACAAGGCTAATATGTGAAGGAGATTTAAAAAACAAAATAGAAAGCTTTTTAGAAAAACTTGAAAAGTGGAAAAGTATATCACAATATATGCCTTTAGATGAATTTATATGGCAAATATATTTAGATACAGGATATTACCAATATGTCGGACTACTTCCAAATGGAGCAATGAGACAAGCAAACCTTAAAACATTATTTGAAAAAGCTAAACAATATGAAAAAGCAAGTTTTAAAGGGTTATTCAATTTTATACAATTTATAGACAAACTAAAAAAACAGAATGGAGATTTAGCTTCAGCAAAACTTATTGGAGAAAATGAAGATGTAATTAGAATCATGAGTATTCATAAAAGTAAAGGACTAGAATTTCCAGTTGTGTTTTTGTGCAACTCTCATAAAAAGTTTAATATGCAAGATTTAAATGACAATATTTTATTACATCAAGATATTGGCTTTGGTCCAACAATTATGGATACAACTAGAAAAATTAAGTATTCTAGCATAGCAAAAGATGCAATTAAATTAAAAATGAAACAGGAAACACTTTCAGAAGAACAAAGAATTTTGTATGTTGCATTAACAAGAGCAAAGGAAAAACTATATATTACAGGAAGAAGTAAAGATTTTACTAAATATGTACAAGATAAAAATAAAGTACTTGAAATGTATGAAAGTGAAAACATAAAACTAGATGCTAAACTTATGAAAAAAGCCAATTCATACTTAGACTGGCTTATGTATGTGTATTTGTTTAATCAAGGAAGAACGATTACACTAAAAGGAGAATCATACAAATTAAGTGATATTATAACTTTAAATGTTAGTAATAAAAAAGACTTGTTAAAAGCTTTAGCAAAAGAAGAAGTAGTTGAGCAAATTGATTTAAAAGAAAAGATAGAACAAATATTAAAAAATAAATCAGATGAAGAAAATAAAAAATCTGAACAAGCATTAAAAGAATTACTAGAATGGAAATATGACTATATTGTAGACACAACACTTCCTACTAAATCATCTGTTACAAAAATTAAGCAAGAAAAAATTAAATTAGAGGAAATGTTAAAAGGAATAGAAAGTGAAGAAGTAGAATACAAAAAATCATATACACCCAAATTCATGCAAGAAGATAAGAAAATATCAAGTGCAGAAAAAGGTACTTTAGTACACTTATGTATCCAAAGATTAGATGAAAGAAAAGACTATGAGTTAAAAGATATTCAAAACATGATACTTAACTTAGTTGAAAAAGAAATAATTACACAAAATGAAGCAGATGCAATTGATGTAAATTTAATTTATCAATATACAAAATCACAATTATTTGAAGAATTAAGGAAAGCAAAAGAAGTACATAAAGAGCAACCATTTTATATAAACATACCTGCAAAAGATGTTGTAAGTGAAGCGGAAAATTCAAAGAAAAACATTTTAGTACAAGGTATTATAGACTTATATTATATTGATAAAAATGATAATTTAGTGTTAATTGATTTTAAAACAGATTACATTTCAAATGAACCAAATGCAAAAGAAAAAATACTTGATAAATATAAAGTACAATTAGAAATATACAAAACAGCACTAGAGCAGGCATTAAATAGAAAAACAAGTAAGACTGCTTTATGCTTAGTTAAAAGTGAGTATGAAGAAGTTGTACTTGAATAATTATTATATAAGGAGGATATTTTTATGAGTGAAAAATATGATGTAATAGCAGTTGGAATGGGACCAAGTTCAATATTTATGGCTTATGAATTAATAAAATTAAAAAAAGCACATAAAGTTTTATTAATTGAGCAAGGAAAAAAAGTAGAAGATAGGTATTGCCCAATAGAAAAAACAGGAAATTGTATTAAATGCAAACCATTCTGTAATATTACTAGTGGATTTTCTGGAGCTGGAGCGTTTTCAGATGGAAAATTATCTTTATATAATAAAGAAGATGATGACATATATATTGGTGGAATTTTACATGAATATATTGGAGTAGAAGAAACAAAAAGATTAATAGATTATACAGATAAAATATATTTAGACTTTGGTGCAGATACTAAACTTGAAGGAACAGAACACCAAGAAGAAATAAAAAAGATTTCAGATAAAGCAAAAAAAGAAGGGATAAACCTTATAAATATTCCTATACGACATTTAGGAACAGAAAAAGCACATGAATTATATAAAAGATTAGAAGATTATTTATCAGAACATCACATTGAAATGAAATATCAAACAATAGTTGAAGATTTAATTATTGAAAAAGGAAAAATAAAAGGCGTTAGAATAAAGCCAGCTAAAGAATTAAACAACGAGGATGCTGAACTTGAAGAAATATATGCAGATAATGTAGTTATTGCAGTTGGAAGAAAAGGTGCTAACTGGCTAGTAAATATGTGTGAAAAGCATAATATAAAAACTAAGTCTGGAATTGTAGATATAGGGGTTAGATATGAATTACCAGATAGAATAATGAAGGACATAAATACTTACATGTATGAAGGAAAGTTCATAGGAAAACCAGAACCTTTTAAAGACAAAGTAAGAACATTTTGCCAAAATCCAAGTGGATTTGTTGCATCAGAAGTATACGATAATAACCTAAGCTTAGTAAATGGACATTCGTATAAAGAAAGAAAAAGTACAAATACAAACTTAGCTATTCTGGTTTCACATCATTTTACATATCCATTTAATAAGCCGATTGACTATGGAAGAAATGTTGCAAAAAATTTAAATGAATTAGGTGCAGGCAACATACTAGTACAAAGATTGGGAGATATTTATAGAGGAAAAAGAACTTGGGAACAAGAATTAAAACAAAATACTGTTATTCCAACTTTAAAATCAGCAGTACCAGGAGATATTACTTATGCAATTGGATATAGAACAATGACAGATATTTTAAATTTTATACGTAGTATGGATAAAGTTGTTGAGGGATTTGCTGATCCAGATAATTTACTATATGCACCAGAAATAAAATTTTATAGCAACCAAGTTGTAATAGATAACAATTTTGAATCAAACATAAAAGGATTATACTCAATAGGAGATGGAGGAGGAATGACAAGAGGACTAATGATGGCATCTGCTTCTGGAGTACAAATGGCCAGAATATTAGCACAAAAAGGAGAAAAATAAAATGTCAAATTTTGTACATTTGCATATACATAGTGAATTCAGTTTACTAGATGGAGCAAATAGAATAAAAGATTTACCAGTAAGAGCGAAAGAATTGGGAATGAACGCTATGGCAATTACAGACCATGGTGCTATGTTTGGTGCAATTGACTTTTATAAAGCATGTAAAGCAAATGACATTAAACCAATAATAGGTTGTGAGGTTTATGTTGCACCAAGAAATAGAAAAGATAAAGACCCTAATTTAGATGCTAGATATAGCCATTTAATATTATTAGCTAAAGATAATCAAGGATATAAGAACCTTGCAACTTTAGTTTCTTTAGGTTATACAGAAGGTTTTTATTATAAACCTAGAATAGATCACGAAATAATAGAAAAATATCATGAAGGAATAATATGCCTAAGTGCATGTTTAGCTGGTGAAGTGAACCAAGCAATACTTGCAAATGATATGGAAAAAGCAAAAGAAGTTGCCTTATGGTACAAGTCTATATTTAGAGAAGATTATTACTTAGAAATCCAAAACAATGGAATAAAAGAACAAGTTTTAGCAAATCAAAAATTAATACAATTATCAAGAGAGCTAGATATTCCAATTGTAGCAACAAATGATGCTCACTATTTAAAAAGAGAAGATGCATATAATCATGAGGTTTTACTTTGTATACAAACTGGAAAACGTATGACAGATGAAGACAGAATGAAATTTGACACAGATGAGTTATATGTTAAATCACCAGAAGAGATGAGTGACTACTTTAAAAATGTACCAGATGCGATTGAAAATACAGTGAAAATAGCAGAAAAATGTAATGTAGAATTTGAATTTGGACATACAATTTTGCCCAATTATGATGTGCCACAAGAATTTGCAACTCACTATGATTACTTAGAAAAACTTACTTATGATGGACTAAAAAATAGATATGGAGAAAACCTAAGTAAAGAAATATTGGAAAGAACAGAATATGAACTAAGTGTCATTAAAAAAATGGGATATGTAGATTACTTCTTAATTGTATGGGACTATATTCATTATGCTAAAACACATAATATACCAGTTGGACCAGGTAGAGGTTCAGGGGCTGGTTCAATAGTTGCATATAGTATTGAAATTACAGATATTGACCCTATTCAATATAACCTAATTTTTGAGCGATTTTTAAATCCTGAAAGAATTAGTATGCCTGATTTTGACGTTGACTTTTGCTATGAAAAAAGAGATAAAGTTATAGAATATGTTGAGCAAAAATATGGTAAAGACCATGTTTCACAGATTATTACATTTGGAACGATGTCTGCTAGAATGGTTATTCGTGATGTTGCAAGAGTATTAGATATGCCTTATGCAGAAGCAGACAAACTAGCTAAAATGATACCAAATGAAATACATATTACAATAAAAAAAGCTATGGAGCAAAACAAAGAATTAAAAGACCTTTACGATACAGACGAAGAAATTAAAAAAATGTTAAATATTGCCATGGCTTTAGAAGGAATGCCAAGACAGGCTTCAACACATGCTTGTGGTATAGTTATTACAAAAGAACCAGTAGTAAGCTATGTGCCACTTTATGTAAGAGATGGAGCTATATCAACACAATATATAATGACAACACTAGAAGAACTTGGACTTTTAAAAATGGATTTCTTAGGATTAAGAACATTAACTGTTATTCAAGATACAATAGACTTGGTAAAACAAAATCAAGGAATAGATGTTAAGTTTGACGAAAAGATGAATGATCCTAAGGTATACAAACTATGGCAAAATGGAGAATCAGTTGGTATATTCCAGTTTGAAAGTCAAGGAATGACAAACTTCATGAAGGAATTGAAACCAGACTGCTTGGAAGATATAATTGCGGGAGTTTCTTTATACAGACCTGGCCCAATGGATCAAATACCAAGATATATTGCAAATAAAAAAGATCCAGAACATGCAGTATATACACATCCAGCACTAAAACCAATTCTTGAAGTTACCTATGGCTGTATGGTTTACCAAGAACAAGTTATGCAAATAGTTAGAGACTTAGCTGGTTATTCATTAGGCAGAGCTGACTTAGTAAGAAGAGCCATGGGTAAGAAAAAGCTAGATGTAATGGCAAAGGAAAGAGAAATATTTATACATGGACAAATAGATGAAAATGGGAATATTGTTGTTCCTGGTTGCGTTAGAAATGGTATAGATGAAAAGTCTGCAAATAAAATATTTGACGAAATGGCTGAATTTGCTAAATATGCATTTAATAAGTCACATGCTGCAGCTTATGCAGTTATATCATTTAGAACTGCATATTTAAAAGCATATTATCCAACAGAATTTATGGCTGCAATGCTTAATAGTTTTTTAGGAAATCTAGATAAAGTACCAGGTTATATTGAAGAATGCAAAAGACTATCAATTCAAATATTAAAACCAGATATAAATAAAAGCTATACAAGGTTTACAGTTGATAAAAATCAAATTCGTTTTGGACTTGGAAGTATTAAAAATGTGGGAACAGCTGCTGTTGACGAAATAGTAGAAGAAAGAACAAAACATGGAGAATTTAAAGATTTTAGTGATTTTTGTGAAAGAATAAAAGAAACAACAGTTAATAAAAAATGTATTGAAAGTTTAATAAAAGCGGGAGCTTTTGATGAACTAGGACAAACAAGAAAAACATTTATGGCATCTTATGAAAATATTATTGATACAATAAGCAATGACAAAAAGGGATTTGATGGTCAAGTTTCAATGTTTGACTTAGGAGGAGAAACTCAAAAAGAAGAAATAAAATATAATTATATAATTGAACCTGAATATGATGAAAAAGAGAAACTTTCAATGGAAAAAGAAATGCTTGGAATATATATTTCGGGACATCCACTGGAAAAAATGAGAGCACAAATCGAAGCAAAAACTACTATAAATAGCTTGAAACTAAGAGAATTATCAGAACCAAGTGAAATAGAAGAAGATGAGAAAGTTACAGAATATCAAGATGGACAAAATGTAATATATGCAGGCATAGTTACAAGCGTTAAAAAGAAATATACTAAAAACAATACAATTATGGCATTTGTTACAATTGAAGATTTATATGGCACAACTGAATTTATAGTTTTTGATAGTTGCTATAGACAATGTTCTGATATATTAGTAAATGACAATATTGTTGAAGTAGAAGGCAGGTTAAGCATTAGAGAAGATGAAGAACCTAAAATTGTAGCTAGAACAATAAAAGAATTTGCAGAAATCAAGAAAAAGGCATTTGAACTAAATGTTACAAATCTTAACGAAGAAACTAAAGAAAAACTTAAAGGAGCAATTCACTTCTTTAATGGAGAAAAAAGTAATATGCAAATGCAAATAAAAAACGGAGAAAAACTTGATAAAGCAGGTGGAATTTATATGACACCAGAGATCTTAAAAGAATTTCAAGAGCTAGTTGGAGAAGAAAATGCTCAAATTATTTTAATATAAAAGGAGAGAAATATATGAAGAATGAAAGAATGGTAACAAGAAAATTATTTATATCATGTATTTTGATACTATGTATTATATTTACTACTATTATAATTTTGCAAAAAGAGCATTATGAAAAAATAATAGAGGAAAATAATAACAATACTGAAATCCAACTTAATATTATTGAGGCTAATTAAACAAATTTAAAAACAATAAGAGAGTGGAAAAAATTATTGGAAATAGAAAGACACCTAGGCTATATCTAGGTGTCTTTTCATGTTAATTGGTAAAAGATGTTTTTGAACGACAATTATTGACAAAAAAATACCTAAATATTAAAATTAATTTAGGTGAAACAAATGAGAAAAATAAACCATAAAATAAAAACACAAGTATTAATCATAAGTCTACTACTAATTATAGGATTAGTAGTAAGTTTGTGTGCATATATGGTTATTTTTCAAAAGAAAACAGCTTATGCAGCCACACAAAACGTTGAAGAAAAATACGAAACTATAGAAAAAACATTCATAGACATAAATGAAATATTAGAGAAAAATACTCAAAATAAAAAGAAAGAAGAAATAGTAAAAAAAGAAATAGATTTAGAATATATTACAAAATATCAAAATAATCCTGAGTTACCTAGTGGAATGATACAGGTGGTACAAGAAGGAATAGATGGAAAACAAGAAGAAATAACTAAAAAAATATATGAAGGAGATAAACTTACTGAGGAAAAAATAGTTGGAAATACAGTCACAAAAGCGTCAGTAAATAAAATAGTAGAAGTGGGAACAGGAAGGCATATAATAAATTATAATGCTGAAATTGGAGATGACATATATATAACGCCGAGTTTTCTTGCAATAAGGATTGAACCAAATGAAAAAAGCGAAAAATTAATAACATTAAATAAAAACACAAAAGTTGAATTAATTGAAAAGAAAAAAGAATGGTATAAGATTCAATATCAAAGTTATGCAGGATGGGCAAAAGCAGAATGTTTTACAAGCATAAATCCAAACGAGCTAAAACAAGATGAAATTGAGATAGTGCAAGGCAGCAAATATACAAAACAACAGTTGATAAGAAGTTTAAGCTTTAACATGAAATTGAACAAACCAAGTGGGTTATCATTAGAACAATTTAAAAAAATATTTGCAAATGAAACAAAAGACAAAAATAATATTTTTAAAGATAATGCACAATATTTTTATTATGCTGAAAAACAATATAATATTAATGGAGTATTCTTGGCAGCTGTAGCAATACATGAAAGTGGATGGGGAGGATCAAGTATAGCATCAAATAAAAACAATTTATTTGGGTATGGAGCTTATGATAGAGACCCATATAATAGTGCTTATGAGTTTTCAGATTATTCAGAGGGAATAGACTTGTTAGCAAGAGTATTTGCAAAATACTATTTAAATCCAAAAGGTACAAAAATATATGATGGAAATATTGCTGATGGATGTTATTACAATGGAGAAACTCTTACAGGAGTTAATAAAAAATATGCAACAGATAAAAACTGGGCAAATGGCGTATACTACTGGATGAAACATTTATATAATAACTTATAAAGGCAACTGGATATTTTTATAAAAATATCCAGTTTTTCCTTGATATTTTCTGGACTTTATTGTATGATATAATATATGAAAGTGAAAAAATGAAAAGGGGCAGTATTTTATGAAGAAAGTAATTTCAATATTATTTATATTATTAATCATATTTGGAACAGTTACTGTATATGCAAGTAACGCTCAAGAAAATACAATAACCTCAGAAACAGCTACAACTAATCTAGTAGGATTAAAAGATAAAGCATTAAAAGCATTAGAAGATTATCAGGTAGCTTATGGAGACAATACTTACGGACTTGTTGCATATATTTTAAATATAGTTAGAATATATAGCATTCCATTTGGTTTTGTAGGAATTGTTTTAGCAGCAATTTACCGTTATGTTATAGGTATTAGAAAACTAGATGTTCAAGATAAAGGATTTGGTGTACTAGTAGCTATTATTACAGTAATGGTAATTTGTCAAGTACTACCATTAATCTTTGCGATAGTTGTAAGAGGTTGGAGGGGTTAAAACGAATGAAAGTATTATTTGCAGTTAATAATGAAAGCATTTCTGAGTCAATAACAAAAAAATATCAACAAGAATATAAAGAAATTATCTCAGCAAAAAATGTGTATTATTTTAATGCAATTATTAAAGAATTACAAAGAGATAAATCTTATGATAGAATTGTTATAAGTGAAGATTTACAACCATTTTCTAATAATAATTATGATCAAATAGATAAATTTATTTTTGAGAAAATGGATAATATTAGCGATGAAGCAACAAAGCAAAATGGAAATGATATTCCAATAATTTTAATATGTGCTGATAGAAGAGAAAAATCAGATCCATTACTAGTTAAAATGTTTGGAATAGGTGTTTATAATGCTCTTATTGGAAAAGATAGGAGTATTACTGCTGTGTGTCAATTATTAAATAGACCACGTAGTAAAAAAGAAGCAAAAGTGTATTACCACATAGATCCTGATGATGTGGATTATAAAGTAGAAAATGAAGGAGACGTTAGTGAAGTTGAAATTCAGAATATTTTAAATCACTATAAAAGACTTGGAAGGAATGAAGAACAATATGTTGAGAGCTTTGACCATATTGCGAGCCAATATACAGATTCACAATTAAGATTAATTGCTAAATTCCTACCACTAAACGTAAAAGCAGTACTAGAAGCTAATAGTCCAAAATATCAAGAAGTTGTTGCTTTAGGAATGCCTTCAAAACCTGATAGAAAATACAATCAATATAATAATTATAAAAAGGATAAAGATAAAAACAAAGATAAGAATCAGAAAAATGTAAAACCAGTTGATGACACAAAAGATTTAGATATAATAAAACAAAACTTAGAAAAAAATGTAATAACCGAACCAGTTATTATACCTTCAGCAATAAATACTAATTCAGTAAGAAAAGTGAACAGTGTAAAGCCAAAAGAAGAGCCAACAATTTCGCAACCAATATATCAGAATGAAAATGAAGAAGAAGATCTATTTGAAGATATAGTAACAGATGATGAACAAATTGAAGAAAATCAAGAAGTTAAATTAGAACAACCAAAAAGAAGAGGAAGACCTAAAAAAATAAAAGCAGAACAAGAAGTGAAAGAACAAGAGGCAACAGTTGTAAAAAGAGGAAGAGGAAGACCTAAAAAACAACAAGAAGAAATAATAGAACAAGATGATGAAAACAGCGAAGAAGCAAATATTTTACCAGGCTTAGAAGAAGATGTATCATCTCCAGTAAATTTATTTGAACTAGGAGATGAAGAACAAAAAAGCAATACAAATCAAGAATCAGATAATGACATAATTTTACCAGGAATAGATAATGAATTCCTATTTGCACAAGATGGTGATCAAAATGAAAGAAGTCATATAGGTGTTTCTAATTTGAATGAAAACAATAATATATCTTCAACTCCAAGAAATAATGATAGCATGGACTTGACACAAACAACAACAAATAATTATAATAACACAAGTACAGCGAGCATCATATCAAAGGATAAAAAAGTAGTTACATTTATAGGAACATCAAAAAATGGAACATCATTCTTAGTAAATAATATTGCGGAAATTATTTCACAAAAAGGAATTAACACTGCAATTCTTGACTTAACTCAAAACAAAAATGCTTATTATATATACACTGAAAATGATGAAAACCTACGTAACATAGCTTATTCATCTATAGAAAACCTAAAAATTGGAAATGCTAAAGGAATTCAAGTACATAAAAATTTAGCAGTATATACTTCATTACCAGGTAAAAAACAAGATACTTCAAATTACACTAATATATTAGAAACTTTGACTAAAAATTATTCTTTGGTAATTATTGATTGTGACTATGATACAGACTATAATTATTTTGCACAAGCACAAGAAATATATCTAGTGCAAAGTTTAGACATTTTAACTATACAACCATTAACAGCATTTTTAAGAAATTTAAAAGCTAAAAATGCATTGAATCCAGAAAAAATCAGAGTAGTTTTAAATAAAATGGTTAACTTAAAAAGTGTAACAGAGAAGACAATTATTGGAGGAATGGCATATTACAATGACCCATCAATGTCATTTATGACAGAATTATTTAATAAAGACACTGTTAAATATTGTGTAATTCCGTTTGAAGAACAAACTTATGCAAAATACCTAGATGGAATTATCAATTGTAAAATTTCTTTAAATGGATATTCTAGAAATTGTATGACAGCACTTAATACATTGAGTGATATGGTATATCCTTTAGTTGAAAATAATACAACAAGAAACAATAAAACATATAATTCATATAGCAGTGGAAACAATTTCTCAGCTAGTATGAATAGCACACTAAATAAAATGAAAAATAACTATTAAAATATTCTTACAAAAAGGGGTGAGCTTTTTGCCATTAGCAATAATAATAATATTAATACTAATAATTGTAGCATTACTTGCATATAACTTATCAATAAGTAAAAAAATAGAAAACTTTAACAGCATAAATCAAAAAATAACCAATTTAAATATACTACAAGATTTTATGAATACTATAAGCGAAGTCACCTCTGTAAATGAAAAAATTCAAAAAATCAATAATATATTAATTGAAAGATACAATATTAAATATTCTACAATAGTTGTATATAATGGTACTGAATATGTAATTAAAGCATCAAATGTTGATAAAAAACATTGGGAAGTGTTAAGAAACTTACAAAGTGAAGAAACATTTAAAGACAGTATACAGTCAGCAATTCCAAAATATATTACAATTGAAAAAGAAGGGGAAAGATTACCATATCAAAAAATGGAATTTGAAAGAGCTAAATCAGCAATATTTTTTCCACTTTACATAGATAATGTATATATTGGTTATTGGATTATTGAAGGCAGTAAACCTCATGAATTTGATAATATTGATACAACAATACTAGAAGTTGTAAAAAATAATATTGTATCAGTATTAAAGACTGTAGAAAAACAGCAAATAATAGAAAATATAGTTAGAGAAGATAAATTTACAAAATTAAAATCAGCTGAGTATCTATTTGGAGAAGGTAAAAAAACAATTGATAAATATACAACTTCGACAGTGTGTTTATTTAAAATTACAAACATAGAAGAAATAAATGATACATTAGGAAGAAAAACTGGAAATGAAATAATTACAGCGGTAAGCGAAAAAGTAAAGCAAGATTTATCTGATGAGTACATATTTGTTAGATATATGGGACCAAAATTTGCTATAGTCTTTTCTGGAATTGAAATGGATGCTATTGTTAGTTTTATGAGTCAAGTAAAAGAAAAAGTTGAAAACATAAAAATAACTGTAGACAAAAATAAAGAAGCAATTCCAAAAATAAATGTAGTATTATCTACATATTATAAAGGAACTGCACTAGAAGGACTTACAAAAAAATTAGAAGAGTATTTAGATACAGCTTCAAATAATGAAAATACAATTAATTATTTATAAGGAGGAAAATCAATATGATATCAGATGAAACAGTTAGCTTTAAAGTTGAAAAGGACAAAAACATAAAGGCAAGGGAAATCTTAAAAGAAGTATATCATGCTTTAGAAGAAAAAGGATATAATCCTATAAATCAAATAGTTGGATATATTTTATCAGGAGATCCAACATATATTACAAGTCATAATGATGCAAGAAATCTAATTAGGCAAATTGAAAGAGATGAACTTTTAGAAAAAATGGTAAAAAACTATATAGGATTGGACGAATAATAGAATGCGTAAATTAGGAATTGATTATGGAGATAGTAGAGTAGGACTAGCTATAACAGATGAATTAGAAATTACTGCACAAGGTTTAGAAACTATTCACCATAATGGAAATGATAAGTTAATCTTAAAAAGGTTGGATGAAATTTTATCTCAATATTCAATTGATACATTTGTTATTGGAATGCCAATAAATATGGATGGAAGTAAAACAGAAAGAGTAGAAGTAACAACTAAATTTATACATAAATTAAAATGTAAATTTCCTAAAATTTCAATAGAAACAATAGATGAAAGACTAACTACAGTAGCAGCGCATAAAACAATGAACTATTTGAATATTGATAAAAATAAAAAGAAACAATTAGTAGATACAATTTCAGCAGTATATATTCTTGAAACATATATGAATAAGCGAAAAAACAATGTATAAACAATATAAAAATACAAATAATAAATAAAGAAAATTAAACAGATATTAACATTGTAGAGATACAATATTTATAATATATAAAAAACGAGAGGAGAAAAAATAAAATGAGTGAAGATCTAAACAAGAAAGTTGAAAATGAAAATGAAGGAGAAGAATTAGACAATATATTAGTACTTAATGATGAGGAGGGAAATGAAGTAGAATTTGAATTTCTAGACTTAATTGAATATGAAGGAGAAGAATATGTTGTTCTTTTACCAGTAGATGAAGAAGAAACAGAAGAACCAGGAGAGGTTGTAATCTTAAAACTAGAAGATACAGAATCAGAAGAAGAAGAATCTTATGTTAGTGTAGAAGATGAAAATGTACTTAACAAAGTATTTGAAAAATTCAAAGAGAAATTTGAAGATGAATTTAATTTTGTAGACTAATAAAAAATTATGTGTGAAGTTTTCAGGTTTGATAACTCCACATATATACATAAGAAACTTGTTTAGTAAAAAGGATGGAAAAATATATGAAAAATTTATCTAGTTGGTTGATTGCTATATTTGCATTTGCCTTTTGGTTATATAGAGTTGTAGCAACAGCATTATATTCTATGGGAACAGAGCTTGTTTTACCACCAATGGACATGATAATGGAAATATTATTGTTATTCATTACATTTATATGTATATGCTTTATTATAAAAAGAAAATTATTATCTGCAATAATATATTTAATATCACATATATTCTACTATGGAATATATATGTATCAAAATGTAGAAACTATGATAAATAATTCGGGAACATTAAACTTATACATGGGATTGCTTGTATGTTTGGTTGCTTTAGTAATACCAGTAGCAGCTTTATTTGATGTATTAGTTGATAAAAGCAGAAAAGTTAACCCTGTGGATAAACAAACAGACTGGTTTTATAAAAATAAAGAATATGATAGAAAGCTTGATGAAAGAGCAGATAAAAATCAATATAGAACTTTATAAAAATAATATCATAAATACTACTGACAATGTTATTATTGTCAGTAGTATTTATATAAATAAGTATAGGGAGACTAATTAAAAATGAAAAAAGGCGAATTAGAACTAATTGATTATGCTATATATTTTGCAACAAAAGCACATACTGGTCAAAAAAGAAAAACAGAACAAGATGTGGATATGATATTTCAGAAAATAAAAGTTTACCATGGAAAGAAAGAAAAATAGAAGCAATAAATAAAATAAAAACAGCAAGTATGGATGGAAAACTTGTGGAATGTGCAGATAAGATCAGCAATTTAGAGTCTTTGTACAATTTGTATCAAGAAGAAGGGGAAGAAGTTTGGAAAAGCTTTAATAAACCAAAAGAAGAGCAAAAATGGTATTATACTAATATGTATCAAGCCGTTTTAATGAATACTACAGAAGAAAATATGTTATTTGACAGATATAAAAGAATATTAAATAAAGTTTTTTAAAGGAGTATTTTTATGCAGTATTCATCTGAAGGAATAAATGAACAAAAGAATAAAATAGAAGAAAATTTAAAATATATATGTGACAATATAGCTAAGATGAAAGGACCAATTTTTATAGAATTACTAGGAATGGCTAAAAATTGATTTTTCTGTACATGAAGGTTCAATACCACAAAGAGACGGAGAACTATTAAAACAATTACTAAAAAGTGAATTTATGAGAAGATATAGCCCTATTTGCTATGGATTTATAACATCACCAGAATTAAGTGTTTTTAGAAAAGGAAAAGAAGGAAGACTTGTAAATAGAAAAAGTGTAAAGTTATTTAATGATTGTATGGAGAGTGAAAAGACTACAATACAACAAGGAGCAAAGAAATATACTGAAATAGTAACAGATCCATATCAAGACCATTTGAAAAGGTTTATTATGGATATTACTGAAAGTATAACTTCTGATGTAAGAGAACAAATTATGGAAAAAGAAAAAAAACAACAAGAGGAACAATTATAAAAATACATAAATAAAATGTCTTAGAGTAATCTGAGGCATTTTTTAGTACATTGTAATTTTATTGAAAATTATTTTTTGTTATGTTAGAATATGAATGAATTGAAAGAGAAAGGAAATAAAATATGGATGAATATGTTTTAAAAAAATTGGAACTAATAAAAGCAAAATGGAAAGAAAAAAATGACTTTCAAGAAAAAGGAGTAATATTATTACCTAAAATTATTTCTATAAACAATGTATATTACTTTGCTTATCCAATACTTAGCAAAAATGAAAATTCTGAATATGAATTGCAAAATTGGATATATCAAGAATTGAAAAAATTAGTATTAAAATATTCTCTTAAAAATAGTGATGATTATATTGGAAAAGTAAACTTTGATGAAGAAATGATAAACAATACATTAGATAATAAAGATATATCAAAAGAATTTTTGAATCTATATAAATATATTACTGCAATTGTAACAAACAAAGAGAATAAAGAAATAGAACAAGGAAAATTAGATAAATTAATAGAGAAATATAATAAAAATTTACATGATAATTTAAATGAAGAAATTTTTAAAATTTATGAAAAAAATAATAATAGTGAAGATAATACAAGAGATAATCTTAAAGAAGTAAAGGCATCAGATGAGAAAGAAGGAAAGAATCAAAAAAATGGTGAAAATACAACAAATAGTAGTGAAAATGTAGTCGATAAATATTCTAAAGAAACAAAACAAATTTTAAAAGATATAGGTACTTTAAAAAATCTTGAAATAGTTGATTATGACTTTGAATGGAATTTGGTTCAAGGATTAAGATTTGCTTCATTAGATTTTATAGAACTGTGTATCACAATACTAAAGAAAGGAGAAGTTTCATTAAAACAAGTTGTTGTAAATGAAAAGAATAAAATTGAAATTTCAAGTAAAATTCTTAGTTTATGTGATAACAGATTTCAAAAGGAAGAAACAAATGATGTTATATTAAAGAAAAAAATAGAAAATAATGAGATGATAAATAAAAGTTCAAATAATTTTACAACATTACCAAATGATTATGAAAACAGTTCATGTATTAAATGTAAATATAGTAAATGTCCTAAGTACTATGCTGGTTACATTTTATATTTGAAAAACAAGGGATTATTAGAAACAAAATTAAAAGATAGAGAAGAATATAGAAGAAATAAATTTGAAAGTGATTATTTCACATTTAGATGGACTGTAGAAGACGGAGTTAAAAAAATTCCAGGGAAAACATTTGATATAGCATTAGCATTATTTAAAAATAATATGGTGTTTGTAGAACAAGGAGGAAGCCAAGACGGAGAAAATGCATCAGCAAAAATACATCTACCATTTGACTGTAATGTATATAAATTTAATTCGGATAATATTGAAAATATATTAAAGTATAAAGATACTCCTGTTAAAGGATGGAGAAATGTTACAAGAAATGTAAAAAAATTATTGTATAAATGTAATAGCTGGAATTGTGCACTACCATATTGTATATTTGACGTTGCTGGATATCTTTTTTATCTTGATAAAACAGGGCAATGGAAACAAGCTGAAGAAGATAGAAAATATTATGAAGAAAATAAAAAAGAAATAGAAGAACAGGCTTTGAAAGAACAAGAAGAACAGTTATGTAAATTTGAAGAAGAAGCTAAACAAAAAAGAGCTCAAGAAACTGAAAGAATATTAGAATATAAGAATAAAGCTCAAAATATTGAACAACTAATAGATAAAATAAATACAGAAGAAGGATTACATATATCTATTGAGGGTGAAAGAGGTACAGGAAAAATTGAATTGGCCAATAGAATATGCAAATTACTAAAAGCAAATAATAAAATTGATAATGATGAACCGGAATACTTAAGCATTCATAATTTAGCATTCAAAAATACATACGAGAAGCTGGAAATTCCAGGTACTACAACATGGACTGTAAAAGAACTTTCTATTAGCAATAAGCATTTGTATGTTTTAACAGATATAAAAGAATTTATTAAGGAATATAAAAATATAAATAGTGAAGATAATGTTAATTATATTACTTTAAAAAGAATTAATAGAGTAATTGAATTGATAACATCTTTATTTGGAGAAGATTATATTATATTGGCATCTGACAAAAAGTCAATTGACGAATTTTTAATGTTAGATTCAAAAATTAAATTTGTATATCAAAATAATAGATATGAAATTTCAAACTTATCAATAGATGATTTATTTGAGTTATATTATAAAAGTTTAAATAATGAAATGTTGAACAAGCTAAGAAATGATACAGAACTTAGAGAAAAAATTAAAGAAAAATTTATAGATTATGTGAGTATAAATGCAGAGTTCTTTCCATTTCAAAATGAGGAATTAGCAAGATACTTAGCAAATTATAGTATAAGTAAAAAAGATTTTGTTTTACCAGATAATATTTATAGAAGAGAAACTGTGGATGAAAGCTTAAAGAAAATAATAGGTTTAAATACAGTAAAAGAAAATATTAAAAAATTTGAAAAGTATGCACTATATACAGTAAAAGCTAGAAACTTAGGATTAGAAATGAATAAATCAAATTTACACATGATTTTTACAGGTAATCCTGGTACTGGAAAAACAACAGTGGCAAGAATTATGGCTAAAATGTTATATGATTTAGGTTTAATTTCAGAAAACAAATTAGTAGAAGTTGAAAGAAAAGATTTAGTTGCAAGTTATATTGGACAAACAGCACCAAAAACAGCAGAAGTAATTGCAAAGGCAATGGGAGGAGTTTTATTTATAGATGAAGCTTATACTCTAGCACAAGGAAATAAAATGGGAAATGATTATGGAGCCGAAGCGGTTGCCACTTTAATTAAAGCAATGGAAGATCATAAGGATGATTTAGTAGTTATTTTTGCAGGTTATAAAGATGAAATGAAGACATTTTTAGATATAAATCCAGGAATATCTTCAAGAATTGGTTATATTTTTCACTTTGAAGATTACACTAGTGATGAATTAAATCAAATGTTCTTTATGAAAATGACAAATATGGGATATTCAGTAGATAAGAATGTAGATAAAAAACTATTAAAAATTTTTGACTATTTTATTAAAAAGAAAAATTTTGGAAATGGACGTTTTATAGACAAACTAATTCAGGAAGTTATTATGCAACACGCATTAAGAGAAACAAAAGATATAAGAGTAATTACTACAGATGATATACCAACAATAGAAGAATTAAATAATACAAATTATACAAACTATAATGCAGATAAAATGCTTAAAGAATTAGTAGGACTAAAAGATTTAAAAGAAAAAATTAAAGAATTTGAGAATTATATAAAATTCTTGAAAAAGGCAGAAGAACAAAACTTAGTTATACCAAATCAAAATTTACACATGATTTTTACAGGAAATCCAGGCACAGGAAAAACAACTGTGGCAAGAATTATTGCAAAAATTTTATTTGATTTAGGAATGATTCATGAAAATAAACTAGTAGAAGTTGAAAGAAAAGATTTAGTGGCAGGTTATGTAGGACAAACAGCACAAAAAACATCAGAAGTAATTGAAAAAGCGATGGGAGGAGTGTTGTTTATAGATGAAGCCTATACTCTAGCACAAGGTAGTAAATCAGGAAATGATTTTGGATCAGAAGCAGTTGCAACTTTAATTAAAGCAATGGAAGACCATAAAGGAGAATTTGTAGTAATATTTGCAGGCTACAAAGAAGAAATGGGTGAATTCTTAAATATAAATTCAGGTATTGCATCAAGAGTTGGCTATATATTTAACTTTCCAGATTATACAGATGAAGAGTATTGTGAAATATATTATAGAAAAATAACAGCATTAGGATTGAAAATTGAAGATGATGCAAAAGAAAATGTTGAACAAGTGATGAAGTATTTTTGCAATGTGGAGAACAATGGAAATGGTAGGTTTGTAGATAAAGTTGTACAAAATACATTATTAAAACTTGCAAAAAAAGATGGAGACATTACTTTAATAACAAAAGAATGCATACCAACAATTCAAGATATGACGAGAACAATGTTTGCTGGTGAATCAATGATAAATCCAGATTTTATTGATGAAAAATCTCAAAGAAGAACAGCAATTCATGAAATTGGACATGCAACTATAAGATATATATTAGAAAAATTACCAGGAATTAAAAAAATCACCATAAATGCTGAAGGTACTGGTACACTCGGATATGTTGAATACAATAATACTAATTTTAAATATACATCAAGTAAAAATGAATATTTGAATAGAATATGTGGGCTTTTAGGCGGAATGTGCAATGAAATAGTTTATTTTGGAGAACATGAATCTGGTAATGGTAGTGATTTGGAAAAAGCTTCTAAGATTGTAACTAACATGATTACAAGATTTGGTATGTCAGACATGGGATTATATACATTTCCGGATGAGAAGGACACCAGTAAATGCATATATGAGGAAGCTAATAAAATACTTGCCGAATGTTATGATAAAACAATTAAAATATTGACAGAGAATAAAGAAAAAACTCAAAAAGCAGTTGAATATTTACTTGAACATAAAGAAATTGACGAAAGTCAATTTGTAAAAATTATGAATCAATCATAATAATAGAAAATAAAAGGATGGAAAATATTATGAAAAATGAATCAAATTTAAAATATACATATAAACATCGAAAAGTAGTTATGTACTTAGCTAATAAGTATATAAGAGAAGATAAAGATGAAATTCTATGTAGGATAAAAAATCATGATTTGGATAAAATGTTTATGTTTTTATTTTATGATAAAAAGGATGTATCTCAAATACATAGAAAATTATCATCACATCATGAGAATGAAATAGAAAAAGACTATATAGATTATGTTGAAATGGTATTAGATTGGGAAAGTGCTAGATATACGAAGCCAGATAAGCCATTAAATGCTTATGACACATTATACAAATATTATCCTACAATGGAAGAAAAAATAATACCAATATTAGAAAAGTTTAAAATTGATAAATCAAATTTACCAATGGAAGAAGATGTACTTGAATATGCTAATAGTATAAGCGAAGTATCAAATGAAGAAATAAAAAATGAGCTACTAAATTATATAAACCGTGAATGTGTTTAGTTGATAGTTTTACAGGAAAAGTATATAAAACTTAATGTAAATTATATGAAGCAAGTGATTAGTTGAAAATCACTTGCTTTTATGATAAAATATAGAATGTATTTAAAATAAAAAAATAGGTGAATAAAATGAGTAATGAAAATAAGATGAATATTAACTGAGTAATGGAGATTTTAGGAAAACTTTAATATAATTAATAGAAAAGGAGGTAACGATGAAAAAAATTGAAAATAAACATACTAACAATACTTTTGAAAATATAAAACATATAGATGAACATGGAAATGAATATTGGTATGCTAGGGAACTTTCAAAAGTTTTAGAATATAGAGATTGGAGAAATTTTTTAAAGGTTTTAAAAAAAGCAAAAGAAGCTTGTAATAATTCTGGATTTAATGTGGATGAACAACTTGTTGAGGTCAACAAGTTGTCAAGAAGAAACAATAATGCTGTTGCTAATATACAAGATTATAAACTATCAAGATACATATGCTATTTGATAGTGTAAAATGCTGATCCAAGTAAAGAAGTTGTTGCCTTAGGACAAACATATTTTGCTGTTCAAACAAGAAAACAGGAAATAACAGAACAAGAATATGATTCTTTATCAGATGATGAAAAAAGATTTTATCAAAGAAAATTAACAAAACAAGGTAACTATACACTTCAAAAAGTTGCTTCAGCTGCAGGTGTTAAAAATATGGCAGAATTTCATAATGCTGGATATAAAGGATTATATAATGGCGAAACTGCTGATGATATTTTTAAAAGAAAGAAATTGCGCTATAGAGAAGATATTTTAGATAATATGAATGAAGATGAGTTAGTAGCTAATTTATTTAGGATAAATCAAACTAAGCAAAAACTTTTAAAAGACAATGTGCAAGGTGAAAAAGAAGCGAAAGACGTACATTATGAAGTTGGGAAAAAAGTTAGAAAAGCAATTGCAGATATTGGTGGGATGATGCCAGAAGAAATGCCAACACCTAAAAAGAGTTTGAAAGAACTAGAAAGAGAAAAGAAACAATTAGAAATTAAAGAATAGAATAAATTAGAGGGGATAAAATAATAATTAAAATAAAATTAGAAGTAGAAGTAGAAACGTTCAAGAAGTAAAAGATATTAAAAGTTTGGAGAGGTGGAAAATATATGATTTTCTTAAGTCATAATTATAAAGATAAGGATATAGTTGAACCTATTGCTGTAAGATTAAAAGAAATATATGGTGAAGATAATGTATTTTACGATTCGTGGTCTATTAAACCTGGTGAAAGTATTATCGGAAAAATGAATGATGGATTAATAAAATGCAAATGGTTTTTTTATTTCATTAGCAATAATTCGTTGAATAGTTCAATGGTTGATTTAGAATGGCAAACAGCTTTATATAAATCAGCAAAGGACGGATTAAGATTTATACCTATAAAAATAGACGAATGTTATCCGCCACAAATTTTATTAAATACTTTATATTTAGATATGTATGTAGACGGTTTTGAAAATACAATAAGAAATTTATTTGATTTGATAAATGGTAATAATTCAAAAACATATAAAAGTAAATTTGAAAATCTTTTGTGTACAATAAATAAGATAAGCAGTAATGAATTAAAAATTAAGATTGAGGTAGTCAAATTATTAGAACCAAATTCTTCATTTGCATTTGCTTTTTCAAATGAAGAAGGTGATGTATCTTTATCATGTGATTCGGATTCTGTTACTTACAATTTTTCGGGTACTATTAATAATAAGAACTGCAAGGGGTGCAGAGTAACTAGAGTAATAACAAAAGGGTTCCCTTATGAAGTTACTTTGAAGAGCAAAACCGGTTTTTTAAATAATGATTTAATGATATGGCATCAGGTTGGAAAAGAAGAATTTGTATTGATAACAAATATAATTGAAAAGTAAAAGAGAGGTGATTAGTAATGCAAAAATATAAAGTAGCAGGATATATTAGATTATCTAAAGAAGATAAAATAAAAGATGAATCAAATAGTGTTACTAATCAAAAGTTAATAATTACTTCTCATATATTGAAAAGAATAAAGAGTTAGAATTATTTGATTTTTATATAGATGATGGATATTCAGGAACAACATTTAATAGACCGGAATATAAAAGAATGTTTAAAGATATAGTAGATTGGAAATTAAATACAGTAATTGTAAAAGATTTATCAAGATTTGGAAGAAATCATATAGAATCAGATAATTATTTAGAAAATATTCTATCAGGTTATAATGTTAGGTTTAATTGACCTATTATCTGGAATTTCAAAGTGTAAATTTTGTGGCAGTAATATGATAAAAAGAACATCTAAAGGTAAAATTTATTATTATTGTTCTAATTATTACAGAACAAAGAATTGTGAAAACAATAAATCAATATCAAAAAGTATATTAGAAGAATTTATAAGAAAAGAATTAAATATAACCGAGATTATTAGATTAAATATTGATAATAATATAAAATATATTAGTGTTGTTTCTAATAATGAAATTGAAATTATAAAAACGATTGGAAGTGATAAATAATGGATATGTATCAAAAAAGAAAAATGAGAAAAAATAAAAAGATGGATGAAAGCACAAAAAGTTTACCATCTACGAGTATCAATTGGTATCCACGGACACATGGCTAAAACAAAAAAGCAAATAATAGAAGATTTAAAACTAATTGATATAGTTGCAGAAATATTAGATGCACGTATACCGCTTGCTAGTCAAAATCCTGATATAAAGGAAATTATAAAAGATAAAAAAAGGCTAGTTATTTTAAATAAGTGTGACTTGTCTGGTGAAAAAGAAAATAAAAAGTGGATAGAATATTTTGAAAAAAATAATATTCCTGCGGTTTTAGTTGATTCAGTATCAGGAAAAGGAATACAAGAAGTAACAAAAAAAATAGAGCAAATTTATGATAACGACAAGTATGAAAGCAAGGGAAGAGTTGGAAAATCAATAAGAATAATGATTTTAGGAATACCAAACGTAGGAAAATCATCATTTATAAATAGAATTGCTAAAAAAACAGTAACTCAAACAGGAAATAAACCAGGTGTTACAAGACAAAAACAATGGATAAGAGTATCAGATAGAATAGAATTATTAGATACTCCTGGCGTTTTATGGCCTAAAATAAATAATGAGAAAATAGGAATGTATTTAGCTTTTACAGGAACTATTAAAGATGATATTTTACAAACAGAAGAAATTGGATTTGAATTATTAAAAACTATGATTAAAAATTATATGCAAAACATAATAGAAAGATATAAACTAAGTGATGAGCAGATAAGTAATATAACACAAAACCAAGAATTAGAAGAAAATGAAAAAGTATTAGAAATTATGAATATGATTGGCAAGAAAAGAGGAGCTGTTATTTCTGGAGGAGAAATAAACATAGAAAAAGTTGCTAACATTTTGATTGATGATTTTAGAAGCGGAAGGTTAGGTAGAATTACTCTTGAAAAAGTAGAAGGAGAAGAAATTGGAAATATTTAATAGAAATAAAAAAATAGAAGAAATAAACCAAATGTCACCATTAACATGGGCTTATGTTGGAGATTGCGTATATGAGTTATACATCCGTACAAAATTAGTAGATACTACAAGATTAAAGCCACACGAATTACATATAAAATCAATAAAATATGTAAAGGCTAAAGCACAGGCAGAAACATTAAAAGGTATTGAAAATAGTCTTACAGAAGAGGAAAAAGAGATTGCCAGAAGAGGAAGAAATACACAAACTCATCATATTGCTAAAAATGCAAGTATGCAGGACTATATGTATGCAACAGCATTTGAGGCTCTAATAGGATATTTGTACTTAACTAAACAAGACGAGAGGTTAAAAGAGATATTAAACATATAAAATTTATATGTGCTTGTATTGACTAAAATATACAAATGTGGTATATTAATAAAGCAAGTTAAAAGGCCCCTTGGTCAAGCGGTTAAGACGCAGCCCTCTCAAGGCTGAATCATGGGTTCGATTCCCGTAGGGGTCACCAAAAGAAAAAGATGGAAAGCTTAAAAACTTTCCATCTTTTTTGCGTTACTGAGGAGCCTTTACCTGACGAAACTTCGTAACGACTTTTTTTCCGGTAGTGCGTTTGTTTACCTTTTTGGTAGAACCTTGAGGAACTCCCAAAAAAGTTGCCGGTTGAGAAGCGTCCATTTTGATTTTAGCAATAATTTTATTATTGCCAGCCTGCGGAGATAACTTGAGAATGTCACTCATACACAATACGCTCCTTTTAATATTTTTCACACTTGTGAATGGAATGAGTAGATCATGATTTTTGTAAAAAGTAAATAAAAGCAATTGACAAAACAAAAATTTGGTATATAATACAAATATACAAACATTAATTCGTGTATTAAGGAGGACTAAATGGTTACTACTTTACATATAAAAAACGTTGGAATTATAGATGATTTGAGTATTGATTTAAATAATGGGTTTAACGTACTAACTGGTGAAACAGGAGCTGGAAAAACGTTAATAATTGGTTCACTTGCAATTTTAGCTGGTGGAAGATTTTCAAAAGAAATGATTAGAAATGGAGAAGAATTTTCTTATGTAGAAGCAAATTTTTATTGTCCAAACAATGAAGTGGCTGTTGATGGCAATATTATTGTATCAAGAGAAATACATTTAAATGGTAGAAATTCTTGCAAAATAAATGGTAGATTAATTACAGTAAATGAATTAAAAGAATTTATGAGTAAAATTATAGATATACATGGGCAACATGATAGTCAACTAATATTAAATCCAATGCAACACATAATATATCTAGATAAATTTATTGGGAAAGAATTGAATGAAAGTGTATGCGAGTACATAAAAAAGCTTGAAGAGTATAATAAATTAAAGCAAGAACTAAAGAATACTTATGGAGAAGATCAAGAAAAAGAAAGAAGATTAGATTTATTACGTTACCAATATAATGAAATAGAACAAGCAAAATTAAAACAAAATGAAGAAGAAGAATTACAAAATAAGCATAAAATGATGCAAAACGCAGAAAAGCTAAAAGATAATTTATTTGAAATAGATACAAATTTAAATGAAAATGCAATAATTGCCATAAGTAATTCAATACGTAGTTTAGAAAAAATACAAGATTGTGGGAAAGAGTATAGTGAAAAATTAAGTATATTAAAAAATAGTTATTATGATATACAAGAACTTGCAAGAGATTTAAGCTATATGAGAGAAGAAGTAGACTTTGACGAAAACGAAAGAAATCAAATAGAAAATAGACTTGATTTGATTTCTTCATTGAAAAGAAAATATGGTAATACAATTACAGAAATATTAGAGTTTAGAAATAAAATTGAAAATGAAATAAATAAAATAGAAAATTTAGATAAATATCATAACAAAATAAAAATTCAAATAAAGAATTTAGAACAAGAATTATTTAAAATTGCAAATCAAATGAGTTATGTCAGAACTAAATATGCAGAAACATTATCAAAAAAAATCAATCAAGAACTAAAAGATTTAGAAATGCCAAATGCTAAATTTGAAATAAAAATAAATAAAACAGAAAGATTTTGCGAAAATGGAATCGATGAAGTTGAATTTATGATTTGCACAAATGTTGGAGAAGGGCTAAAACCTCTTACCAAAATCGCTTCAGGAGGAGAAATGGCAAGAATAATGCTTGCAATAAAAAATGTACTTGCAGATGTTGATGAAGTTAGTACATTAGTATTTGATGAAATAGATACAGGAATTAGTGGAAAAGCATCAAAAGCAGTGGCTGAAAAAATGAAATCAATTGCAGAATTACATCAAGTAATTTGTATTACACATTTGCCGTCAATTGCAGCTAGAGGAGATTATAATTATTATATAAGCAAACAAACGAAAGAAAATAAAACATATACAAGTATAAAATTATTAAATGAAGATGAGACAATAGAAGAAATTGCAAGAATTTCATCAGGAGAAGTGACAGAAATAGCTAAAGCACATGCAAAAGAATTAAGAAAGGCATCATGATAATAGTTTTTATAAAATTTTCTTCCAAATGTTTACATATAAGCTTTTTTGAGATATAATACTATTGGTAAATAATAAATAAAAGGAGAGTTTGCGTATGGAAGAAAAAAATATAAACAACCAAGAACAAGAATTAGATTTAAATCAACTTATGAAAATAAGAAGAGAAAAGTTGGTAAAATTACAAGCTGATGGTAAGGATCCTTTTGAAATTATAAAATTTGATAGAACACATAATAGTAAGCAAATAAAAGATAATTTTGAAGAATTAGAAGGAAAAGATGTTACAATAGCAGGTAGAATAATGGCTAAACGTATAATGGGAAAGGCATCTTTCTGTCATATTCAAGATAATGAAGGAAGAATACAAAGCTATGTTAGTATAAATGATTTAGGAGAAGAAAGCTATAAACAATTTAAAGAAGATGATATTGGAGATATAATTGGAATTACCGGTTTTGTATTTAAAACTAAAACTGGTGAAATTTCTATACATGCAAAAGAAGTTACTTTATTATCAAAATCACTAAGACCATTACCAGAAAAATTTCATGGATTAAAAGACACTGATTTGCGTTATCGTCAAAGATCAGTTGATTTAATAATGAATCCAGAAGTAAAGGAAACATTTAAAAAGAGAACAGCAATAATTAAAGAAATTAGAAAAGTATTAGATGAAAAAGGTTTTATGGAAGTTGAAACACCAATACTACAAACAATAGCAGGTGGAGCATCAGCAAGACCATTTATTACTCATCATAACACACTAGATATTGATATGTACCTAAGAATTGCAACAGAATTATACTTAAAAAGACTTATAGTAGGTGGATTTGATAAAGTATATGAAATTGGCAAAAACTTTAGAAATGAAGGAATGGATATAAAGCACAATCCAGAATTTACATGTATAGAACTATATGAAGCATATACAGACCTAGAAGGTATGATGAATATAACAGAAGAAATAATTAGAAAATGTGCTAACAGAGTATGTGGAACAGGAAAAATTACGTTTCAAGGTGAAAAAATAGATTTAGAATCACCATTTAGAAGAGTTACAATGATAGATGCAATTAAGGAAGTTACAGGAGTAGATTTCCATGCTATAGAAACAGATGAACAAGCACAAGAAGCTGCTAAAAAGTTAAATGTAGAAATAGACCCTATAAAAACAAGCAGAGGAGATATAATTGTTCAAATATTTGATGAAAAAGTTGAAGCAACATTGAGACAACCAACATTCTTATATGAATACCCAATTGAAAATTCACCACTTACTAAAAAATGCAAAGATAATCCAAAAATGACTCAAAGATTTGAATTATTCATTGCAGGAGGAGAATTTGCAAATGCTTACTCAGAGTTAAATGATCCAATAGATCAATATGAAAGATTTTTAAAACAAGTAGAAGCTAGAGAAGCTGGAGATGAGGAAGCAAATATGATGGATACAGACTTCATAGAAGCTCTAGAATATGGTATGCCTCCAACAGGCGGTATGGGAATGGGAATTGACCGTTTAATAATGCTACTTACAGATTCAGCATCTATTAGAGATGTACTTTTATTCCCTACAATGAAACCATTAAACTAAAATAAAGCTATATACAATAATATAAAAACGAAAGTAATAATTATTTACTTTCGTTTTTATGTATTGCAGTAAAATTAATATCTTCCAAATGTTTACATATTTTTAAATTTGAGGTATAATATTAAATGTAAAATTGAAAAATGAAAGGCTTGAATATTATATGAATTTTGATAATAGATATGTATATATAATTTTAGCTATTATAGTATTGGCAAGTGTAATGGGTGGAGGATTTGACTTATTAAGTATATTATTTACAATACCAGGAGTACTTTTAGCAATTACATTTCATGAATATGCACATGCTATAGTTGCATATAAACTAGGAGATGATACTCCAAAGGTACAAGGAAGACTTAGCTTAAATCCATTTACACATTTAGATCCGATTGCAGTTGTTTTGCTAGTTTTTACACATATTGGATGGGGAAGACCAGTAGAAATAAATCCAAATAATTTTAATAAAAAAATATCAGCAAAAACAGGTGAAGCAATTGTCGCAGCTGCTGGACCTATTATGAATTTCTTACTAGCTATAGTATTAACAATAATATTATATGCTTTACAAATATTTGCAACTAATTTTGTTAATATTTCAAGAATAGGAATAATTATATTTACAATGTTACAATATGCAGTAATAGTAAATGTAGGATTAGGAGTATTTAATTTAATACCATTACCACCACTAGACGGATCAAAAGTATTAATGGCATTTTTACCATACAATGCTAAAAGATGGTTTGAAAACCATGAAAGAACTTTTTATATAATATTTTTAATTATTTGGATTACACCGATTGCAGGTGAAATTGTATCACCAATAATAAGTGCAGTTAGTTATGGAATTAGTAGTATGGTATTTAATTTATTTAGTATATTTATGTAGAAGGAAATTAAAAAATGAAAGATATATTAACCTTAGGAATAGAATCGAGTTGTGATGAGACTTCAGCTTCTATAGTAAAAAATGGAAGAGAAGTTCTTTCAAATGTTATAAACTCACAAATAAAAATACATGAACAATTTGGAGGAGTAGTACCAGAAATAGCTTCTAGAAATCATATAGAAGCTATTTCAAATGTTGTAAAAGAAGCAATAAAACAAGCTAATATTACAATGAATGATATAGATGTAATAGCATGTACCTATGGACCAGGTTTAGTTGGTGCTTTGTTGGTTGGAGTATCTTATACAAAGGCATTAAGTTATTCTTTAAATAAGCCACTAGTTGGAACAAACCATATACATGGACATATAGCTGCAAATTATATTAGTCACCCAGAACTAGAACCTCCATTTTTATGTCTAGTTATATCAGGTGGACATACTCACTTGGTACATATAAAAAGCTATTCTGAGTTTGAAGTGTTAGCTAAAACAAGAGATGATGCAGTGGGAGAGGCTTTTGACAAGGTTGCAAGAGTAATAGGACTAGGGTACCCAGGTGGACCAAAAGTTGATAAGTTAGCAAAAAAAGGAAAACCAACCATTGAGTTACCTAAGACTCATATAGATAATTTGGATTTTAGTTTTAGTGGAATAAAAACAGCAGTTATAAATTTACACCATAAAACTCCAGATATTAATAAAGCAGACTTATGCAATAGCTTTGAAAAAACTATTACAGAAGTACTATTAGACCATACTCTAAGAGCAGCAAAAGAATTAAATATAACTAAAATAGCATTAGCAGGAGGTGTATCTGCAAATAGTTATATAAGAAATGAATTTTTGAAATTAGGTGAAAAAGGATATCAGGTTTATTATCCGGAACCTGTATTATGTACAGATAATGCTGCAATGATTGCTTCAGCAGGATATTATACATATACAGCGGGAAATATATCAGATTTGACTTTAAATGCAATACCAAATCTAGGAATAAATTAAAAAGAAAAGGAATAAAACATGGCAATATATGTAATAGCTGACTTGCACTTATCATTTTCTCAGGATAAGCCAATGAGCATATTTGGAGAAAGTTGGGAGGGGCATAGCGATAAAATAAAAAATAATTGGATATCAAAAGTAAAACAAGAGGATACAGTTGTGTTGCCTGGGGATTTTTCATGGTCTATGCATTTAAAAGACACATATAAAGATTTTGAATATTTGAATATGTTACCAGGTAAAAAACTATTATTAAAAGGAAATCATGACTACTGGTGGACTACTATTACAAGTATGAAGAAGTTTTTGGAAGATAATAAATTTGAAAATATAGACTTTATATATAACAATAGTTTTTTGATAGAAGATAAGATTTTAATAGGTACCAGAGGATGGAACTTATTAGATACAGAAAATGATAGTAAAATGATAAAAAGGGAAAATATAAGATTAAAACTTGCAATAGAACAAGGAATAAATCAATATGGAAAAGAAAAAGAAATAATAGCATTTATGCATTATCCACCAATAACTAAAAAAAATAAAACATCAGAATTTATTGATACATTAAAACAATATGGAATAAAAAAATGCTATTATGGACACTTGCATGGTAAATCACATCAAGATGCAATTGAAGGATGCGTTGATGGAATAAATTTCAAACTTGTAAGTGCAGACTATTTGAATTTTGATTTGATTAAAATATAAGCATAAACACTTGAAATACTTGAAAAATGTGGTATAATATAAAAGCTAATTATTTTTTGAAAGGAAGATTATAAAATGAGTGTAAAAGTAGAAAACACAGAAAACAAAAATGAAGTAAAATTAAGTTTCGTAGTAGAAGCAGAAAAATTTGATGAAGCAATGAAAAAAGTATATGCTAAAACAGCTAAATACTTTACTATACCTGGATTTAGAAAAGGTAAAGCACCAATGAATATGGTAGAAAAACAATATGGAACAGAAATATTCCACGAAGATACATTTAATGAACTAGTACCAGAAATTTATGAAACAGCAATTAAAGAAAATAATATTCAAGTTGTAAGCAATCCTGACATAGATATTACTCAAATTGGAAAAGGAAAAGACCTTATATTTACAGCAATAGTACAAATAAAACCAGAAGTAAAATTAGGAAAATATAAAGGTATAGAATTAAAGAAAATTGAGTATAATGTATCTGATCATGATATTGAACATGAATTAGGACACATGGCAGAACATAATGCAAGATTAGTAAGCATAGAAGATAGACCTGTTGAAAAAGGAGACATAACAGTTATTGACTTTGAAGGTTCTATTGATGGTGTACCTTTTGAAGGTGGAAAAGCTGAAAAACATGAACTAGAAATTGGAAGCAATACATTTATTCCTGGATTTGAAGATCAAATAGTTGGAATGAAATTAGAAGAAGAAAAAGATATTACAGTTACATTCCCAGAAGATTATTTTTCTAAAGAACTAGCAGGAAAACCAGCTGTATTTAAAGTAAAATTACATGAAATTAAGAAAAAAGAGCTTCCAAAAATTGATGATGAGTTTGCAAAAGACGTTAGTGAATTCGAAACATTAGCTGAATTAAAGAATAGTATTAAAGAAAGAATGCAAAAAGCAAACGAAGAAAAAGCTAAATATGAAATGGAAGATGCTGCGCTAAAAGCTGTTAGCGACAATGTAGAAATAGACATTCCATCTGGAATGATTGATGCTGAAATTGACAACATGATGAAAGACATTGAACAAAGATTACAATACCAAGGTTTAACATTAGCTCAATACTTTACACTATCAGGAAAAACAGAAGCACAAGTTAGAGAAGAAATGAAAGAACAAGCTGAAAAAGCTGTTAAATCTAGATTAGTAATAGAAGCAATTATTAAAGCAGAAGACATAAAACCAGAAGAAAAAGAAGTTGAAGAAAAACTTAAAGAAATGGCTAAAAACTATGGCAAAACTGAAGAAGAAATGTCTAAAAATGAATACATAAAAGAATATATTGAAAATAATATGAAAGTAGAAAAAGCAATAGAATTCATCGTTAACAATGCTAAAATAAAATAAGTTTTAATTTAATTGATCAAAAGAGAAAGGTTGGTAATTAATAAATATGAAAGAACAAAATAGTTTAGTTCCTTATGTTATTGAACAAACAGCAAAAGGAGAAAGATCTTATGATATTTTCTCAAGACTTTTGAAAGATAGAATTATATTTTTAGGTGAAGACGTTAATCAAACTTCAGCAAGTTTAGTAATTGCACAATTATTATTTCTTGAATCAGAAGATCCAGACAAAGAAATTCACTTATACATAAATAGCCCAGGAGGATCTATTACTGACGGAATGGGAATTGTTGATACAATGAATTATATTAAATGTCCAGTTTCAACTATATGTATAGGTATGGCTGCAAGTATGGGAGCAGTTCTTTTAGCAGCAGGTGAAAAAGGAAAAAGATTTGCAACACCAAATGCAGAAATTCTAATTCATCAACCATTAATTGGTGGTGGCGGATTATCAGGACAAACAACAGAAATTAAAATACACGCAGACCACATGGTAAAAACAAGAGAAAAATTAAATAAGTTCTTAAGCGAAAGAACAGGTCAACCATTAGATATAATTAATAAAGACACAGAAAGAGATAATTACATGACAGCAGAAGAAGCACTTAAATATGGATTGATTGATGGCATTATGGAAAAAAGAATTTAATTAAAAACAAAAAATGGAAAGGAAATTAGCTGAGAATGACAAATAAAACTAAAGGCGTAAAATGTTCTTTTTGTGGTAAATCACAAGAAGCAGTAGGTAGAATTATTGCAGGACCTGGAGTATATATTTGTGATGAATGCATAAAAGTATGTAACAATATTTTAGAAGAAGAAATATATGAAGATGCAGAAATGACATACACAACTAAAGTCGAAGATAAACTACCAAAACCAGCTGAAATAAAAGAAGTTTTAGACTCGTATGTAATTGGTCAAAATGAAGCTAAAAAAACACTATCTGTTGCAGTATATAACCATTACAAAAGAATAAATCACCAAGAAGAATCTGATGATGTAGAATTGCAAAAAAGTAATGTTTTATTATTAGGACCTACAGGTTGTGGAAAGACTTTATTAGCACAAACACTAGCCAAAATATTACAAGTTCCATTTGCAATTGCAGACGCAACAACATTAACAGAAGCAGGTTATGTTGGTGAAGATGTCGAAAATATTTTACTAAAACTTATTCAAGCAGCTGACTATGACATAGAAAAAGCAGAAAAAGGAATTATATATATTGATGAAATAGATAAAATTTCTAGAAAATCTGAAAATCCTTCAATCACTAGAGATGTTAGTGGAGAGGGGGTGCAACAAGCTTTGCTAAAAATAGTAGAAGGAACTGTTGCATCAGTACCACCACAAGGTGGCAGAAAACACCCTCATCAAGAATTTATACAAATAAATACATCAAACATATTATTCATTTGTGGAGGAGCTTTTGAAGGACTTGAAAAAATAGTAAAAGATAGAATTGGTCAAAAATCAATAGGCTTTGGAGCTAAAATTGAAAGTAATAAAGATATAGATAAATATAAGGTATTTGAACAACTATTACCACAAGATTTGTTGAAGTTTGGTTTAATACCAGAGTTTGTTGGAAGATTACCAATTATAGCAACATTGCAAGAATTAGACAGAGATGCCTTAATTGATATTGTTACAAAACCTAAAAATGCGTTAGTAAAGCAATACCAAAAATTGTTTAAGCTAGACAACGTTGATTTAGAGTTTGAACAAGAAGCATTGAATTTAATAGTTGATAAAGCGATTGAAAGAAAAACAGGAGCAAGAGGTTTACGTTCTATTATAGAAGAAATTATGAGAGACATTATGTTTGAAATTCCTTCCAACCCTAAAATAGAAAAATGTATAATAACTGAAGAAACGGTTAGAAATGGAGAACCTCCTAAAATTATTATAAATAATAATAGAGAGATTATTGAGCCTAAGACTGTTAAAGTTAAAAGACAGGCAACAACTAAAAAAATTGGAACCGCATAAAAAAATGTCAAATATTTGTTTGACATTTTTTTGTTTGTATGCTATTATATAAAAGAATACGAAAAACTGGATATATTAACCAGTGCAAGAGATAAAATAAGGAGTGATGTTATTTTGGCTAAAAAAAAGGACCCAATGTCAATTAATAAAAGAGAAAAAGCAATATTAAGATTTATTGAAAAACAAGTTGAAGAAAAGGGATATGCACCATCTGTAAGAGAAATAGGAAAAGCAGTTGGATTAAAATCAACAGCAACAGTACATGGGTATTTAGCAAAATTATCTGAAAAAGGATACATAAAAAAAGAAGACCAAAAAGGTAGAACTTTGCGCTTATTAAAAGGCGGAGATGGAGAACCAGTAAAAAAACATGAAGATAAAAATTATTATACTGGAAGAGAAATGGTTGATGTTCCTGTTATTGGCAAAATAACAGCCGGAGAACCAATACTAGCAGTAGAAAATATTACAGATACATTTCCTATTCCAATTGATTTTGTTGGAAACAGTGAAAGTTTCATGCTTACAGTTAGAGGAGAAAGCATGATAGAAGCAGGTATTTTAAATGGGGACTATATTTTAGTTAAAAAACAAAATACAGCTTTAAATGGAGAAATAGTTGTAGCATTAATAGGAGATGAAGCAACAGTAAAAACATTTTATAAAGAAAAAGATCATATAAGATTGCAACCACAAAATAGCACTATGGATCCAATAATTGTACCAACATGTGAAATTTTGGGAAAAGTTGCAGGAGTATTTAGAAAACTATAAATGAAAGGGGTATAATATGAGCGATTATTTGTCGATATGGATATATAATAGTAGACCTAGAGTAAAAGTACTTTTATGCTATGTATTACTGTTTTTAATAGTGTTTGTATTTTCAGATATAATGATATATTTATATACTAAATCATTATATAAACCTATGGAAAAATATGAAGTGAATATAGAAACACCTCAAGTAACAGTTAATGTAGCAGAAGCAACAAACGTAAACGGTAATGTAAAAGGAACTATTAAAAATACTACAGAAGAAAGAGTTACAGATAAATACTTAAGATTTGACTTTTATACGCCAAGAGATGTTAATATAGGAACAAAATATTTGAAAATAGATAGTTTAGAGGTTGGAGAAGAAAAACAATTTGAACTTGGATTTAAATATGATAATGTAAGTTCAGTAAAAATTACAGTTGCAGGTGATGATGATGTATTAAAAGCTACACCTGAAGAATTAGAAATAACTCCACCATTTGGTCCAGCCGGAATATTACAATTGGTATTTCTAGGAAGGTTATTTGTATAAAATAATAAAATTAAGGTAAAATAGAGTATAAGATTATACTCTATTTTTTTATTTAAAAAATATTAAAAAATACATTGCTATTTTAAATGCTTTGTAATATAATTGTAACAGAATTGTAATAAAAACGAAATGTGCTTTGTCGAAAGGAAAGATTTAAATGTTTAAGTATGGACAAGATATAGGAATAGATTTAGGTACAGCAACAGTTATTGCCTATGCTAAAGGTAAAGGGATAGTATTAAGAGAACCATCTGTAGTTGCAGTTGATAACAACACAGGAGAAGTATTAGCAGTAGGAAAAGAAGCAAGACGAATGCTTGGAAGAACACCAGGAAATATAGTTGCTACAAGACCATTAAGAGATGGTGTAATCTCTAATTACACTGTAACAGAAAAAATGCTTAAATATTTTATAAATAGAGTATGTGGAAAATTTATATTTGCACCAAGAATTATGATTTGCATACCATCAAAAGTAACTGAAGTAGAGAAAAAAGCTGTTATAGATGCTGCATCACAAGCAGGAGCTAGAAAAGTTTATCTAATAGAAGAGCCAATTGCAGCTGCAATTGGAGCAGGACTTGATATATCTAAACCATGTGGAAATATGGTTGTTGATATTGGTGGAGGAACAACTGATATTGCTGTTATATCTTTAGGAGGATCAGTAGTAAGCAGTTCTATTAAGGTTGCAGGAGATAAGTTTGATGAAGCAATAGTTAAATATATAAAGAAAAAGTACAATATAGTTATAGGTGAAAGAACAGCAGAAGATTTAAAGATTAATATAGGATGTGTATATCCAAAAATTCAAGATATGGAAATGGACATAAGAGGAAGAGATTTAGCTACAGGACTTCCAAAAACAATAACAGTTCGTTCAAGCGAAATGTTAGAAGCTTTAATAGAACCTGCAATGATGGTGGTTGATGCCGTACATAGTGTGCTAGAAAAAACACCTCCAGAATTGTCTGCTGATATTAGCGATAGAGGAATATATATGACAGGTGGAGGATGCTTAATTGATGGACTAGATAAGTTGTTACAAGAAAAAACAGGAATTAATGTAATGATTGCACAAGATGCTGTATCATGTGTAGCTTTAGGAACAGGTAAAGCTTTAGATAATTTAGATGCTTTAGACGGAAAAAGAAGAAAATAATAAAACAAAACATAGTGGCAAACACTATGTTTTTATTTTGCTTGTAACTAAAAACTTGCAAAATTTAAAATAAAAATGTATAATAGTTTTATTGTAAAAGCTATTTTATGAGACTTTAATATATATTATGGGAGTGAAATAAAATGAGAGGATTAAGAGATTTTAAAGTTCCAGACTTCAAATTTCCAAAATTTAAAATGAGAGATATATCAGAAATTGAAGAAATGAATATGAGTAATGAAGAAATAGAAAAACAAAAGGAAGAAAGAAAAAAAGATAAGAAAGAATATGTGGCAACAAATTATTCTGATATAAAGGAAATATTTGAATATGCAATAAAAAAGTATTCAGATAAAGAATTTATACTTGAAAAATTTGATCCAAAAGGCAAATACGAAGAAATTACATATAAAAAATTTGGAGAAGATGTTAAAAGTTTTGGTACAGCAATAAATAAAGTATTGGAATTAAATGAAAAACCAAGAATTATGATATTGAGTGAAACAACTTACGATTGGTATGTATCTTATGTTACTTCACTTTGCATTGATGCAATTGCAATCCCAACAGATAAAGAACTACCAGAAAACGAATTAGAAAATGTAGTAGGAAGATCTAAAGCTAATATTATTATATATTCAGAAAAGAAAGCTGACTCTGTTAAAAAAATAATAGAAAAATTCCCTAACGTAAAATATTTTATAAAAATGTATTCAGATGAAGATATAAAAGATAGAAATGTAGGAATGCAATATCTTATAAATGAAGGAATGAAATTTATTAATTCAGGAGACAAAAGCTTTGAAAATATTAAAATAAATCCAGATGAATTTAAGGTATTACTATTTACATCTGGAACTACATCAAGTGCTAAAGGAGTTATGCTAACAAGCCGTAACTTGGCAGAAAATATAAATGCAGCTACAGCTTATGCAAAGGTTTATCCAGAAGACAGATTCTTTTCAGTATTGCCTTTACATCATACTTATGAATCAACTATTGGATTTTTACTTCCAATGGCATGGGGATGTTCAATAGCAGTTTGTCAGGGATTAAAACATATAGTTCCTAATATGTTGGAAACAAAGCCAACAGTTTTAATATCAGTTCCTTTATTGATTGAAAACTTATACAAAAAAATAAATGCAAGTATAAAAAAAGCAAATAAAGATGGATTGGTAAATTCAATGATACATGTGACAAATGCATTAAAAGTGGTAGGAGTAGATATAAAACGCAAAGTATTTTCAGACATTTATGAAAATTTAGGAGGAAACTTAAGATTTATAGTGTCTGCAGCAGCTCCAATAGATGCAAAAGTAGGAAAATGGGTAGAGGATATAGGAATAATATTCCTACAAGGATATGGACTAACAGAAACAGCTCCAATTGCAGCTTTGACACCAGAATATCAAACTAAAGTTGGCTCAGCAGGTAAAGCAATACCAAAAGGAAAAATAAAAATTGAAGATCCAAATGAAAATGGAGAAGGTGAAGTACTTATAAAAACACCTACATTAATGCTTGGATATTATGAAGATGAAGAAGCAACCAAAAGTGTTATTGAAGAAATAAATGGAGAAAGATGGTTTCATTCTGGAGATATAGGTTATTTAGATAAAGATGGATTCTTATACATAACAGGAAGAAGCAAAAATGTAATTGTTACTCAAAATGGAAAAAATATTTATCCAGAAGAAATAGAATTACTATTATCTCATGTACCAGAAATAAAAGAATGTATGGTATATGGTAAAGAAGACGAAAAAGATAAAAGTAATAAAGAACTTATTATTTCTGTAAAGGTTATACCTAACTTTGAAAAAATAGGAAAAGACTTAACTGATGAACAAATTAGAGAAATTATTTGGCCTAAAATAAAAGAGGTAAATAAAAAGCTAACTTCATATAAAGCAATAAAAAATCTTGAAATTAAACATGATGAATTTGAAAAAACTACTACAATGAAAATTAAAAGATATGCAGAAATAAAAAAGAATAAATAATATAATAATTAGAAAAAATGAATGAAGAAGCGCTACAAAAAAATACATTTTATTACAAAATATCCTTGACTTTGCAAAAATGTTGTAATAAAATCGTTATAGAAAAGAAAAAAGAAAAAAGATGAAGTCCTATTGTGGTTTTTTATAATTCAGTATATAATAGTAACGCGTAGGAAAAATAACATAGGATAAAGGAGGGAAGTTTACGATGTCTAGATCTGGCATAGTAAACGTGAGAATGGTTATCACGGAAGAAAAAATATTATCAAATATGGATAAAGTACAAAAACTAATAAATCCTAACAGCAAAAAGCAAATTGTACAATTAGAAGAAGATGCTTTTTTCAAGGATTTAATAGAATCTATAAAAACCTATTTAATTGAGTATCCAAAAAAGAAAAACTTTCCTAAAGCAGTATATAAAGCTGCTTACGAGTTAGTTGAATATGCAACAAATCAATTTGAAGAAAACACAAAAAAAATAGAAGAATTAATTCGTCAAAGAGAAAAAAATATTGCATTAGCTAATAAATTAAGGGAAACATTAGAAATAGTACAAAATAAAGAAGAAAACTGGAAAGAAGCTGTAAAAAGTGTTTCAAGAGATTTTCCAGAAGATATAATTGATACATTAAGTTTAATAGGTAGAACAAAATCAACAAAATCACAAAATTATCAAGATGCAGTAAAACTAATAAATGCAAGAATTGTTAATCTAGAATCAAACTTACATATAGAAATAGATATGGAAAGAATAGAAGATAGATCAAAAGCTTTAAGCTACATTGGAATTGAAATAGCAGATGCATTAAAATTGATACCAACTCCACAAGATAATAGCAATGAAGTTGAAGCAATACTAAATGAAATAAAAGAAGAAACTCCAGAAGAAAAGACATACTTTGAACAAACAAGAGTAGAAGTAAAACCATCTTTATGGCAAAGAATTAAAAATAGCAAGATTGTAAGAGCAATAAGCTATGCAATGAAGATTAAAGTTGTACTTCAAGTACCAGCACTTCCAGAGGGAAGAGGAGAACAACATAACTAATGATATATTGTTAAAGTGGTTAGATAAAATCTAACTACTTTAATTGTATAATCAAAAAATAAAAAAATATAAACAAAACTATTGACAATTTAATAAAAATGTTTTATACTTAAACCTGCATTGGAAATCCGCCATTAGCTCAGTTGGTCAGAGCAACCGGCTCATAACCGGTGGGTCCTAGGTTCGAATCCTAGATGGCGGACCATACTTTAATTATTTAAAGTATAAAAATTTAATAATATTTGGGCAGATGGCCGAGTGGCTAAAGGCGGCAGACTGTAGACTTTGGTTCAAACAAAGAATCAGAAATTGCAGCTCATACAAGTGATTGTATGATGAAAACCGGGCTAATTCGGGGAAGTCTTAACAGGTTAAGCTGATGATAATCCCGAGCTAGAAAGAAATTTCGAGTGTAGAGACTTTATACCTGGTATCTTATCAAGATAAAGAGAAAGTCCAGACTACAAACATTTCGATGGTAGTGAAAACTATAGTAGTAAGAAATCTGTTCTCGTACGAGTACGATGGTTCGAATCCATCTCTGCCCACCAAAAACAAGTTTTTCAACTTGTTTTTAAAAAAATAATAATACGAACAAATATTCTGTATAGGGGAAATATGAAGTTTGAAACTAACAAAGAAAAAGGAAATTTTATCAATATATTTAATACCTAAAAATGAAATAAAAAATAGAGCAACAATTAATTTGTGTGATAAATACGCTAAATATAAAATAGAAAAGAATTAGTTTATTAATAAGGAAAATACACTAATTCTTTTTTTTATTCTAATTCTTTTAAAAAGTTAGCCAATAAAACATTAGGAGAAATTTTAAAAATTTTTGAGAAACCAACTAATTCATAGTCTTTTAAAATTCTATCACCACATTCAATTCTTTGAATAGATGATCTAGGAATATCAATTCCTATTAACATTAATTGATCTGAAGTTTGAGCTAAAGACCAACCTTGTTTGATTCTATATGATTTCAGAGTGTGACCAAGTATATTTAGTTTTCCATTATATTTTGTAATATTATTCATAACTTAATTATCTCCACTTTTATATAAATTACTAATTTATTTTACAATAACGTAATAAAACTATGTCTCACACGGTAGACAAAGAAAAAAGTATGTGATAAAATTGTTTTACAAGTGATACAAAATATGAAATATAAATAGGAGGAATGAAATATGGAAAAACTAGAAAAAACAAAACAATGTAAAGAATGCTGCAGAGATATTACAGAAGATGATTACAATGCTTATGATGGATATTGTAAGTTCTGCTACCCAGATAAAGAAGAAATATTATACTCAAAGGAAAACTATAATAATGTGCCAAAAATAGCACACATAAGATTAAATAGAATAGCTACAATTATAGAATGAAATTAGAAATAATTGTATTAAGACTAAAAAAGATATTATAAATAAAAGAAACTCTTTAAAGAGTTTCTTTTTCTTGCATTTTAATTAATTCATCAGCTTGTTCTTGAGTTAAATATTCATTTTCAACCATTGTAGAAATAACTTTTCTTTGTCGATTTAAAGCTAAGTCTTTATTAACTGTGGGAGCATAAACACTTGGAGCATTAGGAATTCCTGCAAGCATAGTTGCTTCATATAAAGACATATCTTTAGCAGATTTTTTAAAGTAACCATTACAAGCTTCATCAACACCATAATATCCATCACCAAAATAAATAGTATTAACGTAAAATTCTAAAATATCATCTTTATTATAATTTTCTTCTAAATCATAAGCCATAAATATTTCAGCAATTTTTCTATAAAGAGAATTAGTATCTGTACTAATAAAATATAAATTTTTAGCAACTTGCTGTGTTATAGTGCTACCACCTTCTACAAAATCTTTATTACGTATGTTTGAAACTGTAGCTCTAAGAATTGCAATCAAGTCAACTGGACCATGATCATAATAGCGATGATCTTCAACAGAAATAATTGCATCTTTATAATATGTAGGTAAGCTACTTAATTCAACATAACTATCATCATTTTTTATTTTTTGAATTTTATCTTCCAAACTCACAGAATCTAATGCGTTTTTATAAACCTTATGACCTTGATATAGAACAAAGCCACTTGCAATAATAACTATAATTAAAATAAAAAGTAAAGTTCTTTTAATAAATTTAACCATATATAACTCCTATATCAAATTTATAATTATATTATAACCTTAGAATTGTAAAAAATCTATTAAAACTTTCTTAAAGTTATATAAATATTTTCTATTGACATTCTTACACAATTATTTATATAATTTTATTGGTGATTATATTGGAAGTGACTAAGGAAGAAAGAAATATAAAAATATATCCTGCATATAAAATGCTGTCATGGGATTTACTATTTTATTATTCAATAAACTTTATATTTTTAACTCAGATAAAGGGAATTAGTGCCTCAAATGTATTATTTGCTGAGGCATGTTATCCTGTGTTTAAAATAATATTATTAATACCACTTACAGCATTAATAAATAAAATTGGCAAAAGAAATAGTTTAATTTTAGCTAATATTGTAAATGCTCTTTCTATTTTAAGTTATATTATGGCAAGAGATTTAAGTTTAGTTTTACTAGGACAATGCTTATCAGCTATAGCATTTAATATAAAAGGTGTAGTAGAAACTAACATTCTATGCGATAGTTTGCCCCAAAATGGAAAAAGAGGGTACGCCTTTTCAAAAATAGATGGAAAGGGTATGGCATGGTATTATTATGTTGATGCAATTTCATCAGTTGCAGCAGGATTTTTATATGTAATAAATGGATATTTACCATTTATTTTATGTTTAATTTGTTGCTTAATATCTGCTGTGTTATCATTTAAATTTGAAGACATAAAAAAGGAAAACCAAGAAGTTGTAAGTACAAAAAAATATATAAAAGATTTAAAAAATTCATTTAAATATATGATGCAGTCAGACAGATTAAAATACTTATTTATATTTGGTGCTGTTTTTGCAGCTTTATTAGGTGTACTTGTTAGCTTAAGAAGTGGAACTTTGGAACAAATAGGTGTACCTGAACAGTACTTTGGAGTTATATTTGCTTTACTTGGAATAGTATCTGGAATTAGCGCAAAAAATCAAAATCGAATTCATAATAAATTTACGAATAAAACTTTAGCGGTAATTTCAGTTCCAACAACAATTTCATGTATAATAATGGGACTTTGCTTAATAGGAAAATTTAATTTTACAGTAATATTAATAATATTATTAGTTTTATTCTTTATACAGTTTTTAGCTAAAGGAGCTTTTTATACTCTTATAAAAAGATACTTAAATAATTTTACTAATTCATCATTAAGAAGTAAAATAACATCAGCATATAATTTAGTAGAGAGTATTGCAAGAGCTGGAGTGGCGTTATGTGCTTCATGGCTATTGAAAATAACAACACCTTCAAATACAGTATTAGTACTAGGCTGTGTTATTACAATAATCATAGTATTACTATTAGATTCAATGAGAAATAAAGTAGGCTTAAAGCCAGAGGAGTATTCAAAAAAAGACATAGAATTTTTAGAGTTACATTAATTAAATTGATTGACAAAAATAAAAACTTAATAGATAATATAATAGAAAAAAATTGATTTTACTTATCTATACAAATAAAAGCAAATTATATAAAAGAATAACACTATTAATAGGAAGAATTGTAAGATACTAAGGAGGAAAAAATGTATATATTTAATAGGATTACTGTAAATCCACAATTACCAAAAAGAATTGAAAAGTTATCCGAAATTGGATATAATCTTTGGTGGTCATGGAATACGGAGTTTTTAAAACTTTTTAAAGAAATAGACATTGACTTATGGGAAAGTGTAAATAAAAATCCTATAAAATTTTTAAAATTAGTAACACAAGAAAGGTTAGAAAAAGCTGCACAAAGCCTAGAGTTCCTTAAAAAGTATGATAAAGTAGTTGAAAACTTTGAAGATTATATGAAAAGTAAAAATAATTGGTTTGAAAAGAAATATCCAGACAATAAGAATGATGTTATTGCGTACTTTTCAGCAGAATATGGGTTAGATCAAACATTAGCAATTTATTCTGGTGGACTTGGAATCTTATCAGGTGACCATCTTAAATCTGCTAGTGATTTAGGGGTTCCACTAGTAGCAATAGGATTATTATACAAAAAGGGATATTTTAATCAAAAAATAAATGGAAACGGAATACAAGAAACAGAATATAATGATATTGATATAGAAAACTTACCGATTGAAAGTGTAAAAGACTCTGAAGGAAAAGATGTATTAGTTGCATTACACTTTCCAAAGAAAAAATTATATTTGAAAGCTTGGAAGGTAAATGTTGGTAGAGTTGAACTATATTTGCTTGACTCTGATATTGAAGCAAATATTCCAGAGTATAGAGAAATCACCAAAACTCTATATGGTGGAGACAGAGAAATGAGAATACAACAAGAAATTATACTTGGTCAAGGTGGAGTAGCAATGTTAAAAGCATTAGGCTATAATCCAACTATATATCACATGAATGAAGGACATTCTTCATTTTTAATATTAGAATTAATATATAATCTAATGAAAGAAAAACAAGTATCATTTCAAATTGCAAGAGATATAGTAGCTTCTAAAACAGTATTTACAACACATACACCAGTTCCAGCGGGAAATGATATATTTACATTAAGTTTGGTAGAAAAGTATTTTAAAGATTACTGGGACAAATTAGGAATTACAAAACAAGAATTTTTCCAAATGGGAATGAAACCAGATGTTCAAATAGATACAACTGGATTTAATATGGGTATATTAGCATTAAAAGTAGCAGGCAAGAAAAACGGTGTGAGTAAACTACATGGAGCTGTTTCAAGAGAACTATTTGGAGAAGTATGGCCTAATATTGCAGCAAATGAATCTCCAATTACGTATGTAACAAATGGAATTCACACTTGTTCATGGTTATCACCACATTTAAAAGAGCTATATAATAAATATCTAATTCCATATTGGCAAGATAGAATTTATGATGACGAAGTATGGAAGAAAATATCAGATGTTCCAAATGAAGAACTTTGGAAGGCACATCAAGAACGCAAAGTTAAAATGTTAGCCATAGTAAAAGAGAATACTATAAATAGACTAAGAAGATGTGGATATAATTATGATGAAATAATGAAAATAGTTGATTGCTTAGATCCAAACGCATTAACAATTGGATTTGCAAGAAGATTTGCGACATATAAAAGAGCAACATTAATATTTAAAGACTTAGAGAGAATTACACAAATACTAAATAATAAAAATCAAAAGGTACAAATCATATTTGCAGGAAAAGCACATCCAGCAGATAAAGAAGGCCAAGACTTAATAAAATATATACATGAAATTTCAATGAAACCACAATTTAAAGGAAAAGTATTCTTATTAGAAAATTATAATATTGCTATGTCAAAATATTTGATTAGTGGTGTTGATGTATGGTTAAATACACCTAGAAGACCTATGGAGGCATCAGGAACAAGTGGACAAAAAGCATCTGTTAATGGAGTAATTAACTTCAGTATTCTAGATGGTTGGTGGGCAGAAGGATATAATGCAAAAAATGGATGGAAAATAGGAGAATCATTAGAATATTCTGATTATGAATCTCAAGATAGAGCTGATAGTCAAAGCATATATGATACACTAGAAAACAAAATAATACCTATGTATTATGAGAAAGATGAAGATGGAATATCAAGTAGATGGATGCAAACAATGAAAGAATCAATTATATCTACAGGAGGAAAATATAGTACATCTAGAATGTTAACAGACTATGTAGATAAATTGTATATACCACTTTGCAATTTATATAACAACTATTATGCAGAACTAGGAAAAGTTGGAGAACTTAATGAATGGAAAAAAAGCATAAAGAATGCATGGGATAACATTGAAATAACGCAAGAAAATAATTTGGATAATATCACATTAGATGCAGGAAATAATATTGAAGTAAGATGTAAAGTAAAATTACCAAATATTAATAAAGATAATATTGAAGCACAAGTATATTATGGAAAAATAAGTGAAAATGGAACTGTAGATGATATTAGTATTATTCCAATGGAACTTGAAGAAGCTGATGAAGAAAGTAAAATATATACTTATAAGGCAAAAGTAAACCTTATAAATGGCGGAAATTATGGATATACATTTAGAGTAATGCCTAAACATGAAATGATATTAGACTCAGCTAACTTAGATTTGATAAAATGGATTACAAAATAGTAAGGTAAAGGGCGTCAAATATAAGCGCCTTTTATATATATGGAGGAATGTGGAATGAGAAAAACAAAAATTATATGTACATTAGGACCAGCTGTTGATAAACCAGAGGTGCTAGAAAGACTTATTTTAGCAGGAATGAATGTTGGAAGAATTAACTTCTCACATGGAAATTATCAAGACCAAGAAGAAAGAATAGAAAATTTTAAAGAAGTAAGAGCAAAAGTTGGAAAAAAAGTATCTTTAATGTTAGATACAAAAGGCCCAGAAATTAGAATTGGAAAATTTGAAAATGGTGAAATTTGGTTAAATCCAGATGATATTTTTACATTAAAAACAGAAGAAATATTAGGTAATAAAGAGCAAGTTTCAGTAACATACAAAAATTTATATAATGAAGTAAATGTAGGTACAGTTATTCTAATAAATGATGGTTTAATAAAAATAAAAGTTATTGAAATAAAAGGAACAGATATTATATGTCAGGTAATAGATGGAGGAAAATTAACTAATACTAAAAGTATAAATATTCCAGGAATGAAAATTAATCTTCAAAGTCCAACTGAAAAAGATATTGAAGACATAAAATTTGGTATAAAAGCTGGCTTTGACTGTATAGCAGCATCTTTTGTACGAAGTGCACAAGATGTATTAAATATAAAAAAAGTACTTAAAGAAAATGATGGAAAAAATATTAAGATAATAGCAAAAATAGAAAATAGACAGGGAATAGACAATTTTGATGAAATCCTAGAGGTGTCTGATGGAATTATGGTTGCAAGAGGAGACCTAGGAGTAGAAATTCCAATGGAAGAAGTACCAATCAGACAGAAAGAATTTATAAGAAAATGTAATAGAGCAGAAAAACCAGTTATAATAGCAACTCAAATGTTAGAATCAATGACTCATAGTCCAAGACCAACAAGAGCAGAAGTAAATGATGTTGCAGATGCAGTATATGATATGGCAAACTATGTAATGTTATCAGGTGAAACAGCAACAGGGGAATATCCAATAGAGTGTGTAGAAACAATGAGTAGAATATGTGAGGCTGTTGAAAAAGCAGATTAGGATTCTTAAAAATAATAAAGAATTAGCTCTTTTCTAACATAGCCTATGAATTAATATATATTGAAAGGAATGGAACAATAAATGGCAAATGTTTGCGACTATGTAAAATGGAGAGGAGATTTAAACTTAAAAAAAGATGAATTTAATGAAATTGATGGTTTAATCTTATCAAGATTATCATATTTTCCACTTGAACAACTATTAGAAGAAAATGAAGAGATAACAATAGAAGAGTTTGGAAAAAGATTTGAAAATGCTGATAAAACATCATTAAGAATTTTATGGGAAGATGACAAAAAACTTATACCACTATTAAGTAAATCTGAAAGATTCGGAAAAATGATAGTTACCAATATTGTAAACAAATTTAACAAAGAAGAAGAAAGACAATTTTTTGCAGTTACAGTTTTAATGCCAGATAACACTTTATTTGTATCATATAGAGGAACAGATGATACTTTGGTTGGGTGGAAAGAAGACTTTAATATGAGTTTTAAATCACATATTGCCTCACAAAGAGATTCAGCACAATATGTAAATGAAATTGCAAAAAGATATAAACAAAAAATAAGAATAGGTGGACATTCAAAAGGCGGAAATTTAGCAGTATATGCTGCAACTTATGCAGATAAAAGTGTCAAAAAAAGAATTATAAATGTATATAATAATGATGGTCCTGGCTTTATGGAAGAAATAACAGAAACTGATGAATATAAAGAAGCAATAAACAAAGTACATACATATATTCCTCAATCATCAGTTATAGGAAGACTACTTAACCATGAGGAAAAATACACTATTGTTCAAAGTGTTCAAAAAGGACTTATGCAACATGACTTATATAGCTGGCAACTTGAAGGAAAAAAACTTATAAGCTTGGCAGAGGTTACTAATGGAAGCCAATTTGTGGACAAAACAATAAAAGGATGGCTAAAAGAAATAGAACCAAAGCAAAGAGAAGCTGTTGTTGATGCTATATTTGAAATAATAAATACAACAAATGCAAATAGTTTTAAGGAAATAAAAGAAAAATTATTTACAGATGTAAGATTAATGCTAAAGAAATATCAGAGCTTGGATGATGAAAGTAAAAAGATGATTATGGAATTCTTTCAAATATTAATAAGAACAGCCAAGAACAATGCTATAGAAGAAATTCCAGCATTCAATAAAATAAGCAAAGATTAAAGTTGAGTTACTTTTAGAAGTTAAAGAACTGATTTTTAAAAAGTTAGTTCTTTTTTATGTGAAGTAAAAAATGAGATGATATAAGAATATTATAAATGGTAAGAAAGATAGCACAACAACTAAAAATAAAGATATGGAGAAATTTATGGAAAAATGTACTTTATTAATAGTAGATGATAATTTGAAACTAGCAAATGATATTTCAAAACACATAAATAGAGAAATTGGTAATTTTATAAAAGTAATAGGAGTAACTAATAATGGAGAAACAGCAATTGAAACAATAAAAAATCTTAAGCCAAATTTAGTAATATTAGATCTTAAAATGCCGAAATTAAATGGTCTAGAAGTAATAGAAAAAGTAAGGAATGAAAGTACAATAATAATGGTTATTACCGGTGAGGCGTTAATGATCAATGAAATAAAACTAGAATGTAGTAAAAATATAAAAAAAATATATATTAAACCATTTCCTATTGATACTATGATAAATGATTTAAGAAATATAGTACTTGAAAAAGATAAACTAGATATTAGAAAAAAAATAACAAAACAACTAGAAATATTTGAATTTAATAAAAAAAGCATTGGTTACCAGTATTTAGTAGAAAGTTTAATGTATACTTGTCAGAATTCGAATTTTTTGAATAATATGGAGACAAATTTATTTCCACTAGTAGCTGAAAAATTTAAAAATAAAAATGGAATAAATATTAAGTGGTCTATTCAAAAGGCAATGAAATCAATGATAAGATATACTCCTACATTGGAAATAAAAAAAATTTTTTTTGAAACAATCCCAACAGTAAAAATATTTATAACAACAATGACAAAAATGATAAATGATACATTGTCTTAGAATTTCCTCTTTTTCCTCTTTTAAGCCCAAAAATTTAAATATAATATATAATTAAAAAAATAGAAGGAGGGAAATATATGAAAAAAAGAAAAATAATTGTTTTGATGACATTGGTAATTGCAATTTTATTATTGAGAGACAATCATGTAAGTGCGGCATCTGGTGTTGCGAGTATATGCTATTCAACGGCTAATCTACCATATTCAACGCATATGTATACTGATTCACGTAATCATATAACTAAAATGGGTTATATTTGTAGAGGTTATGAATCAGGTTCAAATATAACCGTATTAGAGTGTTTGAAAGAATCTAGGGTTTTTGTTGCAGTTGGACATGGCGACGGAGGGGTGATTCAGTGCAATGAGAATACATATTTAACTGGTAAAGGTGCTGGAAATAGTGGAAAATACGTAGCAATAAACACTATACCAAATGGATCGTTAAATAATTTAAAAATTGCACTTTGGTATGGCTGTAATATAGGGACAACAGGTGGCTCTTGGGGAAATATTGTTGATGTTACGAGAGAAAAGGGAGCAAAACTTGCCGTTGGATGGACTACGACTACAGTAATAGGAGAAATGACTGAGTGGAACAGGTTATTTTTTGAGAAAGCAAAAAGTGATACAGTAGTTGAAAGCTTTAGACATGCAGATTATTGGATTGCTTTTTTAAAAGGAGCAGATGCTAAAACTAGAATGCAAAGCAGATATGAAAATGGAAATATAAATCAGACTATTTATTAGAGAGGAGAAATAGAATGAAAAGAAATATAATATTTATTATAATTTTAACTACTATAATCTTAATTACTTCTGGAGTAACATTTTCAGTAAAAGCGTTGAATATAGAAACAGTGAATGATAAGAAAAAAATCAAACATATAGATATGTTTAATAATGAAAAGATAATAAATTATTCCTATACGTATGATAACATAGATGTATATGTGGACGAACAAAAAACTGAGTATTTAATAAAAAATGATGAAATTCTAGGATTTATAAAAAAAGCCTCAAAGGTTAAAATACAAAAAAATAGCGTAATAACAAAAGAACAGGCGATGGATTGTATAAGAATATTTATTGAGAATAGAATAAGTAATTTTGGTAACTATACATTAGTAACAGAAGACTACAATGAAAATTATGGTGAGTTTTCATTTGTGTTTAGTAGAAAAATTTTAGGATATAATACAATGGACATAATATTTATTGCTGTTGATAAAGAGGGAAAAGTCAATGCCTTTTATACGTCAAATATGGGTGAGTTTGAAAAATATAACAATATAGAAATTGATGAAGAGAATATATCGAATTTTGTTAATCAAAGCATAACAGATAGGTATTCGGAACAAGTACAAAGTATATGTGAATTGGGAAGGACATTAAAGAAAGAAGATGGTCGACTTTTTCTTGAAATAATAGTAGAATTGTCTTTAAAGGACGGAAAAAATATTGCAGAGAGTTTAATCTATTGTATAGAATAATCAATAGGAAAGGGAGGTAAATATGAAATATTTAAAGATAATTATATTTTTAATAATCATTATAATAACTATTGGGTCAATATTTTTTGCAATTGATTATACAAGAGTGAAAAAAGAAAAATTACCAATTTTTTGTTTGAATTTTGATAGTATGACTTATATGGATGGAGGGTCAAAAGTATATTGGGGATTAGGTTATAAAGTTATTGCATATAACAAGTTAAATGGATATAATAAAATACATATAGGTACATATTTTCTTGAATATGATGATAAATTATAATAGAAAATACCTCCGTTTTATTCGGAGGTATTTTTTACATTCCACAATCAGAATCAGATGTGTTGTTATTCATGCAATTTGTATTATTCATTCCACTTGTAAAAAATCTTTTTTGTGCAAGTTTATCTTGAACATTTCTTAATGCTTCACCAAATCTTTGAAAATGAACAACTTCTCTTTCTCTTAAGAAACGAAGAGGGTCAACAACGTCTGGGTCATCTGCACATAAATCAATCAATTTTTCATAAGTTGCCCTAGCTTTTTGTTCAGCAGCCAAATCTTCTTGCAAATTTGCAATAGGGTCACCTTTACAAGCAATACAATTTGCAGAAAAAGGTACACCAGCAGCAGATTGAGGGAATATATCTACACCATGATCAGTATAGTAAGCGCCTAAACCAGCAGCTTTAATTTCTTCAATACTTAAACCTTCAGTTAATTGATGAACAATAGTACCAACTATTTCTAAATGGGCTAATTCTTCAGTACCAACATCATTTAAAGTAGCTTTTGCAATTTGGTCAGGCATACCAAATCTTTGAGATAAATAACGAAGGGAAGCGGCAAGCTCACCATCAGGACCACCATATTGAGAAATAATAAATTTAGCAAGTTTAGCATTTGGGCATTTTATATTAACTGGGTATTCCAATACTTTATTATAAGTCCACATATTAAATATTTCCTCCTTCCCATGGCCATGGTTCTTCAAGCCATCTCCACTTATTACATGGGCAGTAAATGCTTAAAGGTCCATAAACTTTTTGATATTTATCTTGTAAATCTCTTAATTGTCTGCAATATTCTTTGTGTAAGCAAATTGCTTTTTCATCATCTGAGTGAGTATTTAAATATAAACCAAGCTCAATAACAGCAAAGTTTAAACTTTTAATACTATTTAACATGTCAGCTCTACTACAATCAGGATCTTCTAAATTACCACAACCACATGAGTTATTATTTACATTATTTGCAATCATATCTGGAGTATTATATCCAAATGCAGCATTAATGCCTTGAGTAGTATAACTACAATCTTTACAAGCCATTTTATTTACACCGCAGTTACAATCTCTATTTTCATCTTCCATTAACCATTACACCCCTCTCCAATTTCATTATTTCTTCTTAAATAATCATTTTCAGCCATACTTTGACCTGGCATATATGGACTTACTAGTTCAGGAAATATAGTTCCCATTTTTAAACCACAGCAAGGTGTAAAAGTTCTATTCATTTCTTGAAGTGGGACATAGCTTTGACCTAACATTGGGTTAGATGGAAACATATTAGAAACAGGCTCTTCATCAAAACCACATGAGCATGAATTAGTATTTACCATATTATTACGCCTACAACTACAACTATTTCTAGGGTCTTGGGCATAATCTGCTGTTGTACCAACATTATTACATAATGATTCTATAATTTCAGGATTATACTTGTTTTGACAACAACATCTGTTATAACGATTAAACATGTTTAATATTCCTCCTTAAAATTAGTTTATATTACATTTTATGACAATCAAATTAAATCTGTGATAAAAAGGTAAAAATAAAAAACGACTGCATTTTCAGTCGCTTTTTATTAATATAATTTTATAATTGCATGTAATTTATTATCAGTTTTCATTACAACATAATGTGCATTATTTTCATAGGAATAATAACAGTCTATTTTTTCTCCTAACATACTTCCATTTTTATACATAATTTCAAAATTATCTAATTCACCTTTTTCATATACTTCTTTAGGTAATGCTTCATAAGCGTATAAAAGATAATATAAATTATGCATGTGATTATTAAAATCAATATCTCTTCTTAGAACATTAAAACTAAAAGTATGTTCAACATTGCTAGGTTCTTTTAATTTTGCAATTTCAATTTTATCAAATACCAATTTATCTTCAGGCTCATAGCTAAGTCCTATTTCTTTGGTAATCTTGGTAAGTGTTTTTGTATCAGAATTAACTAAAGTCCACTTAGAACTTGCAATACAAATTAAATTATTATCATTGTCATAAATTTCAAAATTTCTATAAGTAAATAATTCATTATATGGAACAGACCAAGTTTTAACTTTTACCATATCTCCAAAAGCTACTCTTTTAAAAACAGACACCTTCCAATTAAGCAAAATCCAAGAAACATGAGTAAAAGGTATTTGAGCTATACCATAACCAGCAATATCAGAATGAACAGTAGCAATATCTTCTAATAAACACAAAATACCATAGTTGGTAATTAAATTACTAGTTCCAATATGCATAATGTCAACTTTATAATCTCTTTCTATAAAACCCATATTTTCCTCCTTGTTGGTTAATAAACATATCTTTACAAAACAACTACAAGATATTATAATACAAATATTATAAAATAACAATTATAATTAGGAGAAAAAATGAACTTAGAAAAATGTGATATTTGTCCAAGAAACTGTCGGAGTAAATAGAGTAAACGGAAAAGTTGGATATTGTAAATGTAATGATAAAATAAAAATTGCTTTGACCTCTGTGCATAACTATGAAGAGCCAAGTATAAGTGGAAAAAATGGATCAGGTACTGTCTTTTTTAGTAATTGTAATCTGAATTGTATATATTGCCAAAACTATGAAATAAGTCAGCAGGGAAAAGGAAAAGAAATAACAATAGAAGAACTTGCTAAAATATTTTTAGACCAACAATCAAAAGGGGTAAATAATATAAACTTAGTAACTCCAACTATGTATGCATGTCAAATTATAGAAGCGATTAAAATAGCCAAGTCAAATGGATTGAACATCCCTGTTATTTATAATACTAACGGATATGAAAATGTAGAAACTATAAAAAAGTTAAATGGTTATATAGATATATATTTACCAGATCTAAAATATTATTCAAATGAATTAAGTTTGAAGTATTCTAAGGTAGATAACTATTTTAAAATTGCAACAGAAGCAATACAAGAAATGCAAAAACAGGTTGGCACACCAGTATTTAATGAAAGTGGAATAATTCAAAAAGGAGTAATTATTAGACATTTAGTACTACCAAATCATATACAAAATTCAAAACATATTTTAAAATGGATAAAAGACAATATGCCTGAAGATACATATATAAGTGTTATGGCACAATATTTTCCTACATATAAAGCAAAGGAAGATAAACTATTAAATAGAAAATTAACTAAAAGAGAATATAAAGAAATAGAAAATTATTTATATACTTTAAATTTAGAAAATGGATATATACAAGAACTTGGAGAACATGAAGAAGAATATGTACCTGATTTCAATTAAACCTATGCTATATTAAAATTTCTTTTTTAAAAATTCTCTTGTAATATTTTAAATTTTTTGATATAGTAATTGAAGTAAAAAATGGGAGGAATAATAAATGAAAATAGTAGAACCATGGATAAAAGTAGAAAAAATTGATGGAATACAAATAATGAAAAAAATAGAAAAAGCTTGTAGAACATGCTATCGCTCAGAAGGAATGGTTTCAGAAGAATCATATAAAAACTTATTAAAAAATTGCTTAAATAAAGGACATGAATCTGTATTAGAACATGAAAAAATTACAGTTAGAATTTATGATGATGTTGGATCATATAAAGACCTAACAAGACATAGACATGCAAGCTTTTCAATAGAGTCAACAAGATATTGCAGTTATGACAAAGATAAATATGGAAATGAAATTGCATTTATTAATCCATCATATATAGAAGATAAAGCAATATATGAGGAATGGAAAAAAGCAATGCAAGAAATAGAAGTAAGATATATGAGAATGAAAGAATTAGGAGCTACAACAGATATGTGCAGAGAAGTATTACCTCATTCAGTAGCAGCAGAATATGTTATGACAGCTAATATTAGAGAATGGAAACATATTTTAAGCCTAAGAACAACAAAACATGTACATCCTTCAATAAGACAAGTACTTATTCCTTTACTAAGATATTTCCAAGAAGAAATGCCAGAAATATTTGCAGATATTGAATATGATAAAGAATTTGATGAAAAATATTATGCTAAAATTATGGTAGATGAAGAACTATAAAATGAATTGTTAGAATAACATCAAAAATGCTAACCCATAATGGTTAGCATTTTTGATGTTAAAAACTAATTGGGGTTACTTTAATATGACAAGCCTTTTAAAATATTTTCGTATTTTTCATAACTTGGCATATATTTAGCAATTATTTTCCAAAAATTCTTAGTGTGAATTTTATATTTTATATGACAAAATTCATGCAATACAATGTAGTCAATTACATTTCTGTCATATTTAGCTATATTTGAATTAATTGATATTTTTTGTTCGTTGCTAGAAAAGTGTGCTATAACATTATTAGCTAATTTTTTTATTTCATAATCTTCAGGAGCATATCCAAGAAGTAATCTTGTTTTTTCCATAGCTCGTTCTACTTCTTGTTCAGCAACTTTTTCATAAAGTTTATCAACTAATATTTTTAAAATTTGAGTAGTTTCTAGCTTTTTGTATTTATTAGGAAGTACTACTTCAATTGTGCGATTAACTATATTTATACTAGGAGCATTTTGGCTTTTGTAATATAAACGTACTTGATGAGCAGAACCTAAAATTACAATACTACCTTTGTCAGAATATACTCGATTTTGTTCTTGATATTCTTCAATTTTATTTAGAATCCATTGTCTTTTTTCTTCAATAATTGTTTGAATTTGTTTTCTAGAAAAATACCATGGAGCATTAACTACAACTTCTCCACCATCAACCGCAACATAGCAATTTGAGCTTATTTCCTTATTTACTGTATATGAGATTACATTATTTCTAGTTTTTAAGATGTTCATAATTAATACCTCCAAATAGAATATATTCCCGAATCAATGTTCGTACATAGTATACAAAAATATGTTCGCTTTGTCAAGAGAAAAAATGAAAAATAATACAAAAATTATTTTTAGCTTTATATTTTAAAAAATATAAAATTAGTGTATAATAACTGAAGAAAACAAATAAAATGTATATAAAACTAGTGAGGAGGCGATGAAAAAATGTATGATGTGATAGTAATTGGAAGTGGACCTTCAGGAATTACAGCAGCTATTTATGCTAAAAGAAGAAATTTGTCTACATTAGTTATATCAAAAGGAAATGGATCTCTTGAAAAAGCAGAGAAAATAGATAATTATTATGGATTTGCAAACGGAATATCCGGAAAAAAACTATATGAAAATGGATTGAATCAAGCTGTAAATTTAGGTGTAGAAATAGTACAAGATGAGGTAATAAACATTGAATATAAAGATTGTTTTACAATAGAAACAATAAATTCTAAATATAATGCTAGATCAGTAATATTAGCAACTGGAACAAATAGAAATATTCCTAATATAAAAGGCATAAAAGAATTTGAAGGCAAAGGTGTAAGTTATTGTGCAATATGTGACTCGTTTTTCTACAAAGAAAAAGATGTAGCTGTATTAGGAGAAGGAAATTATGCAATACATGAATTTGAAACATTAAAACCTGTTGTAAATTCTGTAACTATATTTACAAATGGAAACAGAATAATTGAAAATAGAAGCAATGGATTAAAAGTAAATGATAAAAAAATAAGAGAGTTCAGGGGAAATGGCAAGCTTGAAGAAGTAGAATTTGAAGACAATACAAAACAAAAAATAAGTGGTGTATTTGTTGCAGTTGGAACTGCATCAAGTACAGATATAGCAAGAAAAATAGGCGCTAGAATTGAAAATAATAATATTGTTGTGAATGAGAATATGGAAACAACAGTACCAGGCTTGTTTGCATGTGGAGATTGTACAGGCGGATTACTTCAAATATCTAAAGCTATATATGAAGGAACAAAAGCAGGTTTGGCTGTACTTAAATAAAAGAGTTAGGAGGAAAATAAAGTGAGTGTAATAGAGTTAAATAAAGATAATTTTGAAAAAGAAGTAATGGAGGCAGAAGTACCAGTTTTGATAGATTTTTGGGCTAATTGGTGTGGACCATGTAGAATGATGTCTCCAGTAATAGATAAAATTGCAGAAGAAATGGGAGATAAAGTAAAGGTATGCAAAGTAAATGTAGACGAAAATCATGAATTAGCAGAAAAATATGAAATAATGACAATTCCAGCATTTATAATTGTAAAAAATGGTGCTGAAACAGGAAGAACAATAGGAGTTCAACCAAAGGAAGATATATTAAAACTTATATAAAACTACTTGACACTTATGTTAACAGCGAGTATAATAAGATATAGTTTAAAAAATAAAGACAAGAATGAGACAAAGTAAAATCAAGGTTGTTGAAAGAGAGAGTTGGTCACCGGCTGAAAACCAACTTAAATAAACAGATTTGAAAAACTACCTCATTGGTTCTTAGTTAAAAGCTAGGCGTATATCTGCGTTAAAGAGTAATTAAGTAAAAAATAGGATGGAACCGTGTATATAAGCACTCCTAAAGTAGCAATACTTTGGGAGTGCTTTTGTATTGCTATTAAGTGTGCCAATGGGGACGGAGATTTTTGGCACATTCTAATTACTAAAAAAATAATTAAAAATAAATTTGTAAATGTGCCAAAAATCTCCGTCCCCATTGGCACACTTTTAAATAATAAAGGAGGAGAAACTATGGTAAAAGTAGAATTAAAAGACGGTTCTGAAATAGAAGTAAACGAAGGAGCTTCTGTTTTAGAGGTTGCAAAAAAAATAAGTGAAGGTTTAGCAAGAAATGCTATGGCCGCAAGAATCGATGGAGAGGTAAAAGATTTACGTACTTTAATTGAAAAAGATTGTAAATTAGAAATTTTAACATTTGATGATTTAGATGGTAAAAAAGCATATTGGCATACAACATCTCACATTATGGCACAGGCTATAAAAAGACTATATGGAGATAATGCAAAATTAACAATTGGTCCTTCTATTGATAACGGATTCTATTATGATTTTGATGTGGAAAAGCCATTCACAGAAGAAGATTTAGCTAAAATTGAAGAGGAAATGAAGAAGATTGTTAAAGAGGATTTACCAATTACAAGATATACTCTTCCAAGGGAAGAAGCTATTAAGTTAATGAAAGATAGAAAAGAACCATACAAAGTAGAACTAATTGAAGAATTACCAGAAGACGAAGAAATTAGTTTTTATGATCAAGGTGAATTCAAAGAATTATGTGCTGGACCACATATTATGAGCACAGGTCCAGTAAAAGCATTCAAATTATTACATTCATCAGCTTCATATTGGAGAGGAGACGAAACCAAACAAACTCTTCAAAGAATTTATGGTATAGCATTTCCTAAAGCTAGCATGCTAGAAGAATATTTACACATGTTAGAAGAAGCTAAAAAAAGAGATCACCGTAAATTAGGAAAAGAGCTAGACTTATTCTTCTTTGATGAAACTGCACCAGGTATGGCATATTGGATGCCTAAAGGCTTTATAATGATGAATAGACTTATAGATCTTTGGAGAAAAGAACATAAAAAAAGAGGATATCAAGAATTTTCTGGTCCACAATTAAATAGCAGTAGTTTATGGAAAACTTCAGGACATTGGGATCATTACAAAGATGACATGTTTGTACTAACAGATAGTGATGGAAAAGAGCAGGCTTTAAAACCAATGAACTGCCCAAATTCTATTAAAATTTATCAAAGTAAATTAAGAAGTTACAAAGATTTACCTTTAAGATTTAGTGATATAGATGTTATACATCGTAACGAGAAATCTGGACAATTAAATGGATTGTTCCGTGTAAGAATGTTTAGACAAGATGATTCACATAACTATGTTATGGAATCACAAATTAAGGATGAAGTAAAAAATATATTAGAAATTGCTAAAAAATTATATGGCATTTTTGGATTGAATTTTATATTAACATTATCTACTAGACCAGATGATTTTATAGGAGAAATTAGCTTATGGAATAAGGCAGAAGCAGACCTAAGAGATGTATTAGATGAAATTTGTGGAAAAGACAATTACCGTATAAATGAAGGTGATGGAGCTTTTTATGGTCCAAAAATTGATATTAAAATGAAAGATTGCTTAGGAAGAGAATGGCAAATGGGAACAGTACAAGTAGATTTCCAATTACCATTAAGATTTAATTTATCATACATTGATTCAGACGGAGAAAAGAAAACACCAATTATGCTACATAGAGCATTGTTTGGTTCATTTGAAAGATTTATTGGCATTTTAACAGAACATTATGCAGGTGCATTTCCAACATGGTTATCACCAGTACAAGTAAAAATATTACCAATAGCAGATAGCCATAAAGAATATGCAGAAAAAGTTTTAGAAGAATTAGACAACAATGGAATTCGTGCAGAACTTGATGAAAGACAAGAAAAAATTGGTTACAAAATTAGAGAAGCACAACTTCAAAAAATTCCATATATGTTAATTATTGGAGATAAAGAAGTAGAAGCAAATGCTGTAGGAGTTCGTTCAAGATCAGATGGTGACATTGGAGCAATGGGACTAGAAGACTTTATATCAAAAATTAAAAAAGAAGTAGAAGAATATAAATAAAAATGTATAAGAGGCATAGTTAGAGTAATGCCTCTTATATTACATTTTTGTTACAAAAATATTAAAAGTTTGTAACAAAAATATCAAATCTAACCAGATATATTGAGAAAAAAACAACAAAACCTTACAGAGAGTAAGAAAAAAGAAATATAAATAAAAAATATTGCTTAACAATACAATAAGGCAATATAAAATCTTGTTTACTTTTGGGCGAAAATATAGTAACTTTAAGTAAAAGATCTTGAATAGTATAAACTATAGAAGGAGAGTAAGAAACGTATGAAAAAGGTTGGCGAGAATAAAGGTATTACTATGATTGTATTAGTAGTAACTATTGCAATAATGCTAATATTAGCTGGAGTGACAATATCTACGGTATTTGGTGATGAAGGCTTAATAAAGCAAAGTAAGGAATTGGCTAAACAAACAGAGTCATCTATAGAAGATGACAATAATGATGTAAACTCATTAATAAATGAATTAAACTCTTTAATGCAAACACAGGCAGGAGTTGGACAAAAAGGAATTACTGTTTGGAACAATGGAAAGGCTACAATTGAGTTAGAAGCAATTAATATAAGTGATGAAAATTATGAAATACAGTGGCAAAAAAACGGAACAGCTGGCACATGGACAGTAGGAACTACAGTTACTAATTTGATTAGCGGAGACAAAGTATATGCAAAATTAGTGTCGGATAGTTATGGGGAGCTAGAAGCAGTAATAAATATATTAGATACAATAAAACCAACAATAACAATTGAAAAAGCTGAGAAAACATCTAATAGCATAAGTGTAACAGTATCAAGTAGAGATGCTGAATCAGGAATGCCATCTAGTCCAACATATACGTATTGTATAAAGAAATCATCTGATGTTTTATATGGTGAAACAATTGATACACAAAAAACAACTACAACTTCAACAACTTGTGCATTTACAGGACTACTTGAAGGTCAATCTTACGATATAAAAGTAACAGCAACAGATGTTGCAGGAAATGAAGGAATGGCAACTATAACTAATGTAATTACAACTGGTAGTAGCAGTGGAGGCGGTTCATCTGGAGGAGGAACTATATTCCAAGGAAATGTAACAGCAGGAGAACCTGTTTGGAATAATGGAACATGTTCAATAGAGCTAATTACTAACCCAAACTTAAGCATAAAATATAAGGTTAATACTTTAAGTGGAGATTATAAAGATTATACTGGTGCTATTTCAGGGTTAAAACATGGTGCTAAAATATATGCAGTAGCAACAGATGGAACAAATTATGGAAATGTTAGTACAATTAATGTAGAAGATACAAAAGCTCCTGTAATTAAAGAAATACAAACAGAAGTAACGTATGGAGCAAAAACAACACAAGGTACAAAAGTAACAATCAAAATTGGTGTAATAGCTACTGATGAAGAAACAGGTATAAAAGAATATGAATATTATTTAAGTACAGGTGGAGAATATGCTTTAATTGATAAAAATGATCTTGCAACAGCATCAGGAAGTGTATTAATTAATGCTGAAAGCATAACAAACAATTCAGTAAAAGTCGTTGTAAAAGACAATGCGGGAAATATTACAACACAACATGAAATGGTAAAATAAAGTAAACATTTAATGCAAAGTAATAAAATAAATGTAGACACAAAAAGTGTTTACATTTATTTTTTAATAAATAAATGGAGAAATTTTTTGTAGATAAAAAAGCGGTAAAAACAGTTATTAGTCTAAAGAAGATAGAACGATTTGAGTATGAAAATATGAAATATAACATTATATAATTTAAAAGACAAACAAAGGTTTTATGTATTGATAAATTAATTTTAGTATGTTAAAATTAAAACCTATAAAAAATAAGGAGTGAAGAAAAATGAATATAGGAATAGACATAGATGATACAATATCAAACTCATTTGAAAGTGTATTTACAAATGCACAAAAGTCAGACATAGAATTTGGAAATAGTGGGGACCCAAAACAATATGGTAAAATAGCAGACCATAATTATATAGAAACAATGTATCCTGATTGGTCAAAAGAGCAAACAGATTTATTTTGGGAGAGATATTTTATAGATATGCTAACAATAGCAACACCAAAAGATGAAGTGGCAGAGATTCTAAAAAAGTTAAAACAAGAAGGAAATAATATAATAATAATAACTTCAAGATATGAATTTGAAGAAGATAGTCATTTAGTACAAAACTATACTCAAAAATGGCTTGAAAAAAACAATATAGTATATGATAAACTTGTAATGAATGCACAGAATAAATTAAATGCTTCAAAAGAAAATGATGTTGAGATGTTCATTGATGATAGTGTTGCACACTGCAGAAATGTACAAAGCGGTGGAATAATTACATTTTTATATACTTCTACCTGTAATCAAGCTGTGGAAGCAAATGATTTGCAGAGAGTATATTCATGGCCACAAATTTATGATAAATATAAAAAAATAAGGCAAAATAGTTGTAAAATTCCAACAAAATTGATATACTAATATATATCTAAAGATATAATAATTCTTGAGAAAAAGGAGGTTTCTTTATGGAAGAAGAAAATAAAGAAGTAAAAGAGGTTGAAAAGGTTATTGAAAATAATGGGGAAGTAGCATTAGAAAATAATACAAATATAAAAATTTCAGATGATGTTGTTTCAGTAATTGCTGGAGTAGCAGTATCTGAGGTGCCAGGAGTAGCTCAAATGTCAGGAGGATTTGCAGGAGGAATATCAGAAGTACTTAGTGGTAAAAAGAATTTATCAAAGGGAATAAAAGTAGAAACAGGAGAAAAAGAAACAAAAATAGATGTAAACATTATAGTGGAATATGGAGTAAGAATTCCTGATGTTGCCTTTGAAATTCAAAATAAAGTAAAAAAAGCAGTTGAAAGTATGACAGGATTAAAAGTAGTTGAAGTTAATGTCCACATTCAAGGAGTTAGTACAGAAAACATGGGAGTGGAAAACGACAAAGAAGAAGATAAAGAATAATAAAAAAGATTAGGCACAATAATTTTTTACTGTGCCTAATTTAAAGTTTAAAACATAAAATATGCTTTAAAATAAGTAAGAAAGGATGAAATAAAAATGAAGATCTTAGATAGAATAGGACTGGCCTTGTTTTCGAGTCTAATACTTATATTATCAATAATTACATGTTTAGTAATATTTGGCTGGTTAAATGTAGAATTAGTACATAGTATAATTGTAAATATACTTCAGGATGAAGTAGTTTCTAATATTATATTAGCATTAAGTGTAATGTTTATTTTATTAGCTATCAAATGTATATTTTTTGATTCAACTTCAAAGCAAGAAATGGATTATAAAAATGGTATATTGTTAGAAAATTCAGACGGAAAATTATTAATCACAAAAGATACAATTGAAAATCTTGTAAATAGTGTAGTAAAAGGTTTTGAAAGTGCCGAAAATGTAACAACAAGAGTGGAATTAGATAAAGAAAATAATGTAACAGTATTTGTAAACTTGAGTGTTAAAGAAAATGCAATAATAAAAGAGCTTTCAACTAATCTACAAACCAAGATTAAAACAACAATAAAAAATACTTCTGACTTAGAAGTAAAAGAAGTTAATATAAAAGTAAAAGATATTGAACCTGTAAAACCAGCAGTTCAGGAATAAAATTGAAAGGAGCGAAACAAATGGAAAATTTCAGAATGTTTTGTGACAAATATGGCGGTGGTATTGTTGGCGGGTTAGTAGGTATAGCCTTGGCAATCTTACTATTTTGTACAAATTTATATAAAATTTTACTTATAATGGCATTAATACTTATATGTATATGGGCAGGAAATTACTATCAAAAAAATAAAGAGAGAGTAAAAGATAAGATAAAAAATTTTATAGATAAGTTATAAAAAGGGAGTAACAAATACATGACTAGAACAGAAACAAGAGAACTTACTTTTGAATTACTATATAGCTTAGAAATTCAAAAAAATGAAAAAAGTGAATACAGTGAGCAAATTGAAATGTTTTTGAATGAACAAGAAATTAATCAAGAAAAAGCAAAAACATATATAAATCAAACAATACTTGGTATTAATGAAAATGAAGAAGAAATATTAAAATTAATATCTCAAAATTTGAAAGAAAAATGGGATATTTCAAGAATTTCAAAAGTTAATACAGCATTATTAAAATTAGCTACTTATGAAATAGTGTATGCGAAATTACCATATAAAGTTGTAGTAAATGAAGTTGTTGAAATTGCTAAAAAGTATGGAGACGAAAATTCACCATCTTTTATAAATGGAATTCTAGCTAATATTATAAAACAGACAGGAATAACAAATGAGGAGTAGGTATGATATATAATCCAATAAGTGTAAGCGAATTAAATAAATATATAAAAGATAAATTTGAAGATGATGAGTATTTTACTAATGTTTTAGTAGAAGGAGAAATCTCAAATCTAAAAAATCATTACACTGGTCATATATATTTTACTCTAAAGGATGAAAAATCTTTAATAAAATCAATAATGTTTAAAACATATACAGCACATTTAGATTTTGTTCCACAAGATGGAATGAAGGTAATGATACTTGGAAGTGTATCTGTTTTTGAAAGAGATGGTACATATCAATTATATGCTAAAGCTATAAAGCAACTTGGAAAAATGGGTGACTTGAGAGCAGAGTATGAAGAACTAAAAGCAAAGCTTGAAAAAGAAGGACTATTTGATCAGAATTATAAAAAAGCAATACCAATAATGCCAGAAACAATTGGTGTACTTACTTCAAATACAGGAGCGGTAATACGAGATATTATCAATGTATCTACCAGAAGAAATCCAAATGTGCATATTAGGTTGTTACCAGTACCAGTCCAAGGAAGCGGAGCAGCACAAAAAATTGCTAAAGGTATTGAATTTATGAATAAACATAAATTAGCAGATGTAATTATTGTAGCTAGAGGTGGAGGTTCACTTGAAGATTTATGGCCATTTAATGAAGAAATTGTTGCACGAGCAATATATAATTCAGAATTACCAGTTATTTCTGCTGTTGGACACGAAACAGATTTTACAATATCAGACTTTGTTGCAGACCTAAGAGCGCCAACGCCATCAGCAGCAGCTGAACTTGCAGTACCGGATGTTGCAGAATTAAAAATGAAAATTAAAAATTACCAACGAAGGTATGAACAAGCATTAATAAGAAAATTGCAGTTAATTAAGCTTAGATATGAAAAATGTATGACTAGAAAAGCATTTACTGGAATTTTACAAAAAGTAAATGAACAGTATATGGTAATTGATATGAAAGTAAAATCAATGCAACACAGTGTGAAAAGTAAATTGCAAAATGACAAGTCTATAACTCAAAATCTAATATTAAAGTTAGATTCATTAAGTCCACTAAAAACATTAGCAAGAGGATATGGAATAATTTTAAAAGATGGAATTGTTATAAAAAGCAAAAACATGCTAAGAAAAGAAGACGAAATATCTATTAGAATGCAAGATGGAGAAACAAAAGCAAAAATTATATAGGTAAGGAGAAAAAAATGAAAAAAACAACCCAAAACATAGTAATTGCAATAGTAATTACAATAATATTATTTGCTTTAATATGTGTAGTATACCAACAATTTAGAAAACAGCCAATAGAGCAAGATAAACTAGGCGTTGGAGAAGTGTTACCTGATGCTAATAATGGATTAGATGATATGCTAGATAATATATTAGATAGCAATATTGAGTCTAATGAAGAAAAAAATAATGATTCTGAGAATAATAGTATTGCAGCAGCAGGCAAAGAAACAGTTGCAGACGAAAATGCAATGACACCAAAAGAAGCAAAAGCAATCAGTCTTGTTAAGGATAAATGGACAGAGAAATTTGGAAATACAGATGGTATTGATTTTAATATAAGCATTCAAAATGATGGCAAATATTTGGTAACAGTTTATGATACAAAAACAACTCAGACTATAAGTGGATATATTGTGGATGTTACCACAGGAATTATAAATGAAAAATAGGAGTATATTATGGAGAAAAAAGGTAGTTTCGAAGAAACTATAAAAGAATTAGAAAAAATAGCAACTGAATTAGAAAATGGAGATTTATCATTAGAAGATTCAGTTTCAAAATTTGAAGAAGGAATGAAACTTTCAAAACAATGTAATGATTTGCTAGAAAATGCTGAAAAAAGAATCACTATTTTGTTAAAAGATGGAGAAGAAACAAAAGAAGAAAGTTTTGTACAAGAAGAGGAATAGAAGATGCAGGGGATTTTTAATTTTTTTAAAGAATATAAGTATATAATTGTACCATTTATGGTGTGGCTTGGAATACAATTATTTAAATTTATTTATGATTTAATAAAAACTAAAAAGTTTAATTTTAAAAAATTAATGCAAGCAGGAGGAATGCCAAGCTCACATTCTGGAGTTGTAGTATCATTAACTACAATGATAGGAAAAAATGTTGGAATTAATTCACCTTTATTTGCTGTGTCATTAATTTTTTCATTTATTGTAATGTATGATGCAGCTGGAGTTAGAAGAGCTGCTGGAAAACAGGCAAAATTGTTAAATAAAATAGTTGAAACGCCTGGACTAACAGGACTACAAGTTTCTGAGAAGTTAGTTGAGGTATTAGGACATACTCCGGTTCAAGTTATTGTAGGAGCAACTATTGGAGTTATTATAGGATTATTATTTTAATTTTAGTAAATAAAATATATATTAAAAGGAGAATATAGATGGAAGATATTGAAATAGCAAGAAATACAAAATTAAAAAAGATAACAGAAATAGCCGAAAAATTAAACATCCAAGAAGAGCAACTAGAACAATATGGAAAATTTAAGGCAAAAATTTCTCCCGAAGTATATAAAGAATTAAAAAATAAAAAAGATGGAAAGTTAATTTTAGTAACAGCTATAAACCCAACACCACTTGGAGAGGGAAAGACTACAATGGCAATAGGTCTAGCTGATGGATTAAGAAAAATAGGAAAAAAAGCTGTGTTAGCATTAAGAGAGCCATCTCTTGGACCTGTGTTTGGAATAAAAGGTGGAGCAACAGGTGGAGGACATAGTCAAATAGCACCAATGGAAGATATAAATTTACATTTTACAGGAGATATACATGCAATTACATCTGCAAATAATTTATTGTCAGCAATGATAGATAACCATATATATTTTGGAAATGAATTAGAATTTGACAGAGTTGTGTGGAAAAGATGTGTTGACTTAAACGACAGACAACTAAGAACAGTAAATACAGGATTATCACAAGAAAAAAATATAGTGCCAAGAATGGATGGATTTGATATATCTGTTGCATCTGAAATAATGGCTATCTTTTGCTTGGCAACAGATATAAATGATTTGAAAAGAAGAATTGGGAATATTATTGTCGGATATACTAAAGACAATAAACCAATAACAGCAAAAGACTTGAAAGCAGATGGAGCAATGACAGTATTGCTAAAAGATGCTATAAACCCAAATTTAGTACAAAGTTTAGAACAAACACCTGCAATAGTTCATGGTGGACCATTTGCAAATATTGCACATGGATGCAATAGTGTAATTGCAACAAAGCTTGCTTTGAAATTAGGGGAATATGTGATTACAGAAGCTGGATTTGGTGCAGATTTAGGAGCAGAAAAATTCTTAGATATAAAATGTAGAAAAGCTAACTTAAAACCAGATGCAGTAGTATGTGTGGCAACTATTAAAGCATTAAAATATCATGGTGGAATGCCAAAAGAAGATATAAAAAATGAAAGTGTTGAATATTTAGCAAAGGGCTTTGAAAACCTAGAAAGACATGTTGATAATTTAAAAAATAATTATGGATTAAATGTTATAGTGGCCATAAATAAATATACACATGATACTGAAAATGAAATTAAATTTTTACAAAATAAATTACAGGAAAAAGGAATAAATTTGAGCTTAGTTGAAAGCTGGGAAAAAGGTGGAGAAGGAGCAGAAGACTTAGCACAAAAAATAGTCGATTTAGCACAAGAGCCTACAAACTTTAAATTTGCTTATGAGCTAAGTGAATCAATAGAAAGCAAGATTGAGGCAGTAGCACAAAAAATATATGGAGCAGAAGATGTAGAATTTACAGATAAAGCTAAACAACATATTGAAGAAATTAAAAAAATGGGATATGAAAATATGCCTGTATGTATTGCAAAGACTCAATATTCTTTTTCTGATGATCCGAAAAATTTGGAATGCAAAGAACCTTTTAATATACATGTACAAGATGTTGTTTTACGAGCAGGAGCTGAATTCATAGTAGTATTAACAGGAAAAATAATGACAATGCCAGGGTTACCTAAGGTTCCATCAGCAGAGAGTATAGATTTAGATGAAAATGGAAACATTGTAGGAATATTCTAAATTAATGTATATAAACACCTAATTTGGTTAAAATAAAAATAATTAATTTTACCAAAGTAGGTGTATTTTTATGTTAAAAAATAAAAAAACAATAATATCAATGATTATAATTGTGATGGCTTTTTCAGTATTTGTTTCATATAATGTATTTTTTAGAAACGATAAAGTAGAAGCATTATCAAAATATGGCTCAAGAGGAAGCGAAGTAACACAAATACAAACAAAGTTAAAAAGATGGGGATATTATAGCGGAAGTATAGACGGAATATATGGAACACAGACACAAAAAGCAGTAAGATGGTTTCAATCAAAAAATGGATTAACTGTAGACGGAATAGCAGGGAAAAAGACTTTAAAAGCTATGGGAATATACAATTCTTCGAATAGTAATTCTAGTTCAAGTTATTCAAGTAATTTAGATTTATTGGCTAGATTGGTTCATGGAGAAGCAAGAGGCGAACCATATTCAGGGCAAGTTGCTGTTGCAGCAGTAGTTTTAAACCGTGTAAAAAGTAGTTCGTTTCCAAATACGATAGCAGGTGTTATTTATCAGAAAGGAGCTTTTGATGTTGTGTCAGATGGGCAAATAAATATGTCTCCAGATTCGACTTCAAAAAAAGCTGCTCAAGATGCTTTGAATGGATGGGACCCTAGTTATGGTGCAATATACTATTTTAATCCAAATACCGCTACAAATAAATGGATTTGGTCTAGGCCAATGACAATAACAATAGGTAATCATAGATTTTGCAAATAAAAAAGTATGCCAATATTTTTGTATTGGCATACTTTTTTTATTTTTCTTTAATTATAAAATTCTTAGCATTTATTATATCTGCGGTTGCTAAAACAGTAAGTTGTTTTGTTTCACCAGGTTCTAAATCAGTTAAAATTGTATCAAGAGTTGCTATTTCAGTATCATCGCTACCAATAATACTTAAAGTAATTATTTCTTTTTCGTGTTTTATTTCTCCAATATTTTTAACATCTGCTACTAATACACTATTTCCGTTTTGAGAAGTAAATTTAATATTAGACATTTCAACATTGTTATATGTTTTAGTTTTTGCTAAATCTTCATTATTATTTACTTTAACATCACTTCCTATTTTTTCAAAAGAAGTAACATAATCTTCAAGTTGAGTATTATTTTCACTAGCTTTTTGTTGTTCTAATTTATTTTTATTAGAACTTTTTATACATAAAACAACAATCATAATTAAAATTAAAAAGCCAATTACTGTAAATATGAATTTTTTTTCTATATCTGTCATTTGTATATCATCCTTCCTCAAATATTACTTCTAATATAGGCTATCACAACTTATCTTTTTAGTCAAGAATTTAAAAGGAAATCATAACAAAAAATCGTGAAAAGTTCTCCTTGACAAATCTTAAGCATACTGATAATATTAAAAAAGAAAAATAGCTTATTTTTGGAGGCAAGATGCTGTTATATCCTAGATTATATTTAGAAAGTGTAAAACAAATAACAATTCAAATGTTAGAGCAGAATAACATAAAAGGACTTATATTAGATGTAGACAATACTTTAATAGATTTTGACAAAAACATGCCAGAAGGCATAAAGGAATGGGCATATAACATGAAAGAAAATGGCATAAAATTGTGTATTGTTTCTAATTCTAATCATAAAGAAAAAGTTGAAAATACAGCAAAAAAGATAGAGGTTCCATATATATTTTTTGCTAAAAAACCATGTATAAAAGGATTAAATAAAGCAAAAAAAATAATGAATCTAACAAATGAAGCAATAGCAGTTGTGGGAGATCAAATATTTACAGATGTAATAGGAGCCAATAGAGCAAAAATGTTTCCAATATTGGTCAAGCCAATTAATGAAAAAGATATTTGGATTACAAAATTCAAAAGACCAATTGAAAATAAGATTATACAAAGATATTTAAAGAAAAACAAAGGAGAAAAAAATGTACATCAATGATACACACATATTAATTTATGTAATATTTGGAATAATAGGATTTATATCAGGTCAATTTATAGATTGGTGCAATAAACGTATGCCAGAATATAAAAAAGTTTTCTCAAAAGATTTTTTTATAGAATATAAAAAAATACTTAAACCAAACTATATATTAATGAGTATAACAGCTATTATGTTTGTTGGACTAGTATATTTTTTTGGAGTAAGTATAGATTTATTCAAATATGCACTACTTGTACCAATGCTATTAATAGCATTTTGTATTGATTTAAAACTTCAAATTATTCCAAATAGGCTAACACTTAGTTTATTTGAAACTGGATTAGCTTTTACATTTATTGAGGTCATTTCAAATACAGGATTAGGTCTTAATGTACTTACAAACAACCTATTAGGAATGATAATAGGTGGAGGAATATTTTTACTTATTACTGTAATAGGAGGATTTATTGCTGGAAAAGAAGCAATGGGATTTGGAGATGTAAAACTAATGGGAGCATTAGGATTATTCTTAGGAAGAGACAATATTATTATTGTTGCTGTTTTATCATTTCTACTAGCTGCAATTATAAGTATTGCAATACTTATAAGCAAGAAAAAAGGAGCTAATGAATACATTCCATTTGGACCATTTATTGTTGCTAGCACCTTAATTGCTATATTTGTACCAGCGGATATATTACAGAATATAGTGTGGAAAATATTTACTTTAGGACTTGCAAAATAAAATAAGGTAAATAGTGGGTGATTTTATGAATGAAAAAATAAAATGTCTAAGAGAACAACTTCGAGGATTAGATATACAAGGGATGATTGTATCTAATCCAGTCAATATTAGATACTTAACAGGTATTAGCGCTGAGGGAGTATTGCTCATAACACGTAAAGAAAATTATTATATTACAGATGCAAGATATATTGAAGAAGTACAGTCAACTATTACAATAGACGACGAAATTATAGTATATAATTACACTGATATTAGTGAATATGACTATGAAAACTTTTTTTCATTCTGTGAAAATGTTGGATTTGAAGAAAATTATGTTACTTATGCAACATATAAAAATTACATGCACAAATATAAAGCAAATCATTTAGAAGAAACAGAAAATATAATTGAAAAACAAAGATTTATAAAAGATAATAACGAAATAGAATTACTAAAAAAAGCATGCGAAATTACAGATAAGTGTTTTGAACATTTAGTAGAATATATAAAAGTTGGAATGACGGAAAAACAAATAGCACTTGAAATAGAAAAATTTTTTACTGAGAACGGAGCAGAAAGTTTAGCTTTTGAAACGATTGTAGCTTCAGGACCAAATTCATCTAAACCTCATGCGAAAACTACAGAAAGAAAAATTGATTTAGGAGATCCAATTACAATAGATTTTGGATGTAAATATAAAGGATACTGCTCAGATATGACAAGAACTGTATTTGCTGGGTTTGTTCCTGGAAAAATAAGAGGAATATATAATCTAGTGCTAAAAAATCAATTACAAACAGAAAAAGACATGAAGGATGGAGCAAATATCAGGATATTAGCAAGAAATGTAGAAAATGATTTTAAATTAAATGGATATAGCTTAGTACATGCACTAGGACATGGTGTTGGACTGGATATACATGAAGCACCAATTGTGAGTTATAAAAATGATAATACATTTAAAGAAAATATGGTAGTTACAAATGAGCCAGGAATATATATTCCTGGAGAATTTGGAGTAAGAATTGAAGATACTACTTTAATTACAAAATCTGGTTGCATAAATTTAACGAAATCTGATAAAAATTATATTATAGTAGATAAAGCAAAATAAAAAGCTTGATTTTAAGGCAAATAAGGTGTATAATATAAAGGCTTTGAAAAAAATTAATAAGTAATAAAAATAAATGAATTTTGAAAGGGGAAATTGAACATGGCAGATGTATATATGGCAGGAGATTTTAGAAATGGAACAACATTTGAAATGGATGGAAATGTATTTAAAGTAGTAGAGTTCCAACATGTAAAACCAGGAAAGGGATCAGCATTTGTTAGAACAAAATTAAAAAATGTAATTTCAGGAGCAGTTATTGAAAAAACATTTAATCCATCAGATAAATATGCAGCAGCTCAAATAGAAAAAAGAGAAATGCAATATTTATATAATGATAGTGATATATATTATTTCATGGATAATGAAACTTATGAGCAATTACCATTAAATAAAGAACAACTTGGAGACAGCTTAAAATTCCTAAAGGAAAATATGAATGTAAAAATATTATCTTATAAAGGAAATGTATTTTCAGTTGAGCCACCAATGTTTGTTGAATTAGAAGTTACATATACAGAACCAGGATTTGCAGGAAATACAACTACAACTTCTGGAAAACCAGCAACACTAGAAAACGGTTATGAAATTTCAGTTCCAATGTTTATAAATATTGGAGATGTTATCCGTATAGATACTAGAACTGGTGAATATATGGAAAGAGTATAGTTTGAAAGGATAAAACCAATGTCAGATTTAAAAAATCATTATCAATCAATATTAGCAGAATTAGATAATCATTTTCAAGATAAAGAAGAAAAAGCTTTTGTTTTAAATAAATTTCAAGAATTGTCTATGATGTTTATGGATGTTATAGATAGATTAACATTTTTAACAGATATAAGAGTAAAAGAAGTTGAAGAAAAACAAAAAGTAATAGAAGATAGAATTGAAATAGTAAAAAAAGCAGTTGATGGAATTGAAAATGATATATATGAGGATGATGAACCTTATGAATTTGAAATTTCATGTCCATATTGCAATAATGAATTTGTAGCAGATATAAATAGCGAAGAAAATACAGAAATTGAATGTCCAGAATGCCATAATATAATTGAGTTAGACTGGAATGAAGAAGAATGCGGTGGGTGTTGTTCAGGTTGTGACGGATGTGAAGAGGGTCATGACAGTGAACATGATGAAGACAATAATGATGAAGATATGTAAAAAATAAGCCTAAGGGCTTATTTTTTTATAACATTAGTATGTGCCATATTTGTGAAGTTTTTTTATTATTCAAACAAACTTAAAGGATCAATGTATTTGTCATTTATCCTAATCCCTAAATGAAGATGAGGACCTGTAGTAGCTCCATTTGTTGGATTGCCATTTTCATCTTTATATTGATTTCCGTTTAACTCCATAAACATTTTTAGGACCTACATTGCCAATAACTTGACCTTTTAGAACATAGTCCCCAACTTTAACAATATAATTAGGTGAAACGTGACAATAAGTAATTTTCATATTTTCATTTGTTAAAGTAATAGTATAGCCACCTCCGCCTAGAAAGTCAGCAAAAGTAATTGTTCCATCGCATATAGCAATAAATTTACTACCTTCTGGAGCACCAATGTCGATTCCTGCATGATATGAAGTTGCTCCAGCAGTTGGTAAACCTCTATAACCAAAATATGATGTTATGTAAGTATAGCCAGGAGATGGCCATACATATTGTTCATTTTCATTAAAAGGGTAAAATTCTAAACCGAAGTATTTTGGAGCTAAAAAAGCAAGAAATAAATAATATGAGTATAAAAATAAAAGTAAATAAATAATAAAACGGTTTAAAAAAACTACTAGACATAGATACCTCCAATTCTAGTAGCCCCCAATTTATTAAATAATAAAAATTAAATGTTATATATTATTTTTTAAAAGCAAAAAATTTACTAATAAAGAAATTTAAAATAATAACAATTACAGTAATAACACATTTATTTATTAAAAAGCCTGTGTTATCTCCAAAGTTATAAAATGCATGAAATACGTCATTTAATAAGAATACACCTACAATTTCAACAACCATTGTAAAAGCTCTTCCTAAAATGAATTTAAAAAATTCAATCCATTTTTCTTTAGCTGTATTTGCATGAGATTCAAAGACCCATTTACGATTTGTAAAATATGCAAAAATAATACAAGCAATAATTCCAATTGTACTTGCAATATTTGTCTCTACATGAAAGAATGCTTTTAGAATATAAGATACGGTAATATTTACGACTGTAGTTAATACACCAAATATAGTATAAAAAATAACTTCTCTATTTAATATTTTTTTTAATTTTTCCATTTTTCCTCCCACCTTTAAGTGTAATTATTATACAGTAATAAAAACAAAATATCAAGAAAAAAGGAAAGAAGTTAATTATAATTAACTTCTTTTTATGGCAGGGGTAGAAGGATTCGAACCCTCACAGGCGGTTTTGGAGACCGATGTGCTACCATTAACACTATACCCCTAAATATTTAATACCCTATAATATTAGCATAAAATAAAATAATACGCAAGGCTTTTAATAAAAAAAATAAAAAACCTCTCATAATTGAGAGGCTTTTTATTAATTGGTGCCAACGAAGTAGATATCTACAACTTCTTTGGTTCTCATAACGATTGATACAAATATCAATCAATTTTCTTTATTATATCACTTTTTTAATAAAATACAAGACAATTATTAAAAAATCCAGGGTAATTTCATCAAATATTACAAAACAGAATAGTGTAAAATAATTTCGGGGAAATTTTAAAATAAAAAAATAAGATACTCCCAAAATTGTGTTAAAATAAATTTGGTAAAAACAAAATTAACCAATTTGAAAGGAGTATCTTATGGAAAATATTTTACACGATTTTGAAGAAAAAGTCATTAGTTTAATGACAGAATTTTTAAAAAATTCAATGGAAGTTGGAGGATTAAGTAATTTTACAGATAATTTAAATGATAAATTAATGCAATTAGGTCATGATTTAACTAAATTTTCATTAGAATATGCAGAAGATATAATTTTTAAATTAAGAGAAAGGAAAGAACAATTTGAATCACTAGAAAAAGATAATAGAAAGATAGTTACAATATTTGGAGAAATAGATTTTAAAAGAAGATATTACTTAGATAAACAAAGTAATGAAAGAATATATCTCTTAGACGAGTACTTTCAAATAGCACCAAGAGAGAGATTATTGGAAAATGTTGAAACTAGATTAATAGAAGAAGCAATAGAAACAAATTATGAAAAGGCAGGAAAAGTAGCAGCATATAAAACAGAAATATCAAAGCAAACGATAATGAATAAGATAAGTGAATTAAATATTAATGTTGAAGAGGAAAAAACAGCTAAAAAGAAAATAGTTGACAATATCTATTGTATAGCAGATGAAGATCATGTTCATTTACAAAAAGGCGGAATTGAAGAACCACGATTAATAGTAGTTTATGACAGTATAATGAAAGAAGGAAAAAGGACAAAATTATGCAATAAAAAACACTTTGGAGGGGTATATACAGGAAGAATAGATGATTTATGGGAAGAAGTGTTAACATATATAGATAATACATATGAAATAGATAAAGTAAAAAAAATATATATCTTAGGAGATGGAGCTAATTGGATAAAGACAGGCTTAGAATGGTTACATGGAAGTATAAATGTATTAGATAAATTTCATTTAATGAAAGCAGTAAATGGAATTGTAGGAAAAGAAAGCAAAGAAAATAGAAAAGAAAAATTGTTAAGATATATATTAAATAATAAAGCAGGAATAACAAATTTATATAAATATCAAAAAGAATTACATGGGTGTAGTGCAGAAGGGCATATAATTCATTTGTATTCAGCAAGATTAAGTAGTAGACCATTGGGATGGAAAGTAATAAATGTAAACAATGTAAGTAAATTAAGATTAATAAAAGCAGATAACAGAGAAATAAAGGAAATAGTACATAATAAAAGAAAAGTAATAGAATTTAAAGAGAGAGTATCGAAAAGTTTGTGTAAACTTTAAACTTCTTATGATATAAAACATAAATATGAAAAAATTTATTTATGTTTTTAACTAAAATTAATATAAATGACAAATTTAAATTTGTCAAGGTATGATTTTTAAGCCTGCTGAAATTTCGATTTTAGCAGGCTTAAAATTAGCCTTTTTCAATTAGTCAATAATAACCCTATCTGGAAAATAAATATTTAATTCTGCCAATGTTACACCCCAATTTGCGTATCTACTAGTCCATTTTTCAATAATCATTTGAGTTGATAAATACATACTTTTTTCTAATGCTTGAACCGTTGGAAATACTCGTCTTCCTTTATTTAATCTTTTGTAACAATTATTTAAACTTTCTATTGCATTTGTTGTATACATAATTTTTCTTGTTTGTGGTCCATATTTGAAGAATGGCTGTACATTATCCCAATTATTTTCCCAATTTTCTAATGAAACTTTTCTTTTTGACCATTTTTCTTTTAACTCCTGTAAATTGCTATATGCTTCGTCTTCTCTTGATGCTGTATATATTAACTTCAAATCTTGTGCTAATTCTTTTCTATCTTTGTACGAAACATATTTCAATGTATTTCTAATTAAATGTACTATACAACGTTGAAATTCAGTCTTTGGATATACTGCTGCTATTGCTTCTTTTAATCCTTTTAAGCCATCTGCACACATTATTAGAATATCCTTTAATCCTCGATTTTTAAATTCATTAAGTACACTCATCCAATATTTTGCACTTTCTGAATCTCCTATGTAAAATCCAAGTATTTCTTTTTCTCCTTCCATTGTTACTCCTAATGCTATATATACGGCTTTTTTCACTACAACTCCATTTTCTTTAACACTAAAATATGTTGCATCTACAAATACTATTGCATATTGCTCATTTAATTGTCTTTGTTTCCATTCTTGTATTTCTGGTATTATTTTATCTGTTATGGCTGTTACCATGTCTGGACTTATTTTTACGCCATATATTTCTTCTATTTGGTCATGGATATCCTTATTTGACATTCCTCTTGCATACATTCTTATTATTTTACTTTCAATGTTTGAAATATCTTTTTGTCCTTTTTCAACAACTATTGGATCAAAACTTCCTTGTCTATCCCTTGGAACATTTAACTGTATATCTCCTTGAGATGAATGTATGGTTTTATTGGAATATCCATTTCTATAATTCTCGTTGTCATCTGTATATTCATTTTTTTCGTAACCTAGATGCTCTGTTAATTCGGCATTTAACATTTCTTGAAGTGTATCTTTGAATAAATTTTTCAATGCATCTTCAACATCACCAGCCGTCTTTAATTCATTACTACTTATGAATTCCTTAATTAATTTTCTTCTTTCTTCACTTATTTTTTCTCTTTTTGCCATATAAAAAACCTCCTTATGACATTTATATAATATCATAAGAAGGTGTATTTTTAAACTTTACACAAATTTTTCTATATATTCTTTAAAGAAATAGAAAAAATAAGACATACTTTATCAATTCCTAACACAACATAGGCTGCTTTTTTTACTATCTGTCCATTATCTCTAACATGAAAATGTGTAGCATCAATAAATACTATAGGGTATACACTTTCTAATTTCCTTTTTTGCCATTCTTGTACTTCAGGTATAATTTTATCTGTTATATCACTTATCATATCTAGTGAAAGATTACAGCCAAATATCTCCTTTATTTGTTCTTGAATGTCCTTATCAGACATTCCTAATGCATACATAGATATTACTTTTCATCAAAGCCATTTGCTGTTCTTGAATATTTAGGCACTAAATCGGAATCAATTTCTCCGTTTCTATCTCTAGGAACTTTTACCGGAATATCTCCCATTTCTGTTGCTACAGTTCTTTCTGGATAATGTCCATTTCGATAATTATTATTATCTGTTCTTTCGTTTTTGGAATAACCAATTTTTGCTTCCATTTCAGCATCCAACAATTGTTGAAAAGCAGGGGCAAAGAAATCTTTCCAGGCTGTGTACATATCATTCATAGATTTAATATTTTTTGGATCATTCCTTCTAAAAAATTCCTCTACTATTTCATTTTTTTCTTTTTCTACTTTTTTACCCATAGAAAAATCCCTCCTTGATATTTTATATTTTATCACGGAAGGATTTATTTACACAACTTTTTCTATACTCTCCTTTTATTTCATTCTTTTTGTTTTTAAAGATATCGTTAGAATTATATTTTCTTGCTTTTGTCTTTCTTTTAACATTAAAACTCTATTATATTCTTTATTATAATTTTCCTTTTCTATTTCATCACATAAATAATCTCTATATATAAGTGCTAATATTCCTTTTGTTTTAGGTAATAATCTTTGTTCATTTAGACTTATTGTTTTATCATATTCAAATTTATAATCTTTACTTGCTATTTTATTGAAAAATTCTTTGAAATTCTGTGGAATTTTATTTAATAAATCTATTGACATATTTTCAAAAATTGAATTTATCTCAACAGCAACTTCACTTAATTCTTTGGTTACCATACTATCTCCTATTCTCTTTCGTTTTCTATATTCTCACGATTTTGAGCATTTTTTATATCTTGAAAACTATCTGATAATTCTTCTATAGCAGTTTGTGATGTTGCAACTTCTTTCATGTCATTTATATTAATTTCATTAGTTTCTACAATTCCTAATATTTCTTCCATATCTAGACCTGCTGATTCATATAGCTCCTGTAATAGTTCTTGATCATATTTAGTATATTGCCCAAAAAAATCATAATGTATATCTCCTTGTGAATATGTAATTGGGTCTATCATCCAATTAAATAATTCAAAATCATGATGTTTTAAGATAATTTTACACATAGCACTTATATCTTCACCTTCATAAACATCTCTTGCTTCTTCTATTGCTTTCCATATATCTGTAGATTTTTTCTTTTCTTTATTACTATATAATTTATAAGATAATACTGACATAAGTTCAACTAATGCTTCATCTACAATTTGTTGTTTTCCCATTTGTGAATCTCTTTTTCCTTCTGCAAATTCCATATCTTCTAATTCTTCAGAAGATGTACTTTTATAGCTATCCACTGTTTCTTTAGAGGTATCAATACTTCCTTTTAGCACTTCCTGAGAAGCACCAGCATAACTAAAAGTATATTCTAATGTGTTTTGGTCAAATTTACCATTACTAAAACTATAGGCATTTTCATTTTTATTATCACGAGTTGCATCAAAAAGTAACAAGTTTCTATTTGAATGAATTGTTTCATGTATAGTTGTAACAAATAAATCTGGGTCAGCCTCTTTTTGTTTATAGCTTTGATTAATTAAAATCAAACCTCTCTGATTTAATATTCTTTTTGTTTTTTCATCATATTTTGATGATTGTAAAATTCCTTCTAATCTTTCAGAAGCAGGTGCTACAAATTCTCCACAACCATTAAATTTAGGTTTTCCCCATGCCATTGGGCAATTACAAGTAGAGGCATAAAATTCTCCATCAAGACCTATTTCATCTATAAAATGTGTCAATATTTTTTTTGATTTTTCTCTTATTTCTTTTAAATCCATAATTTATCTTCTTCTTTCATTTAATAGGATATCATATATATATTTTTTTGACAACAAAATATTATAAAAAATATGAAAAATTCTTGACATTAAGCTGTTTTGATGATAAATTCAAAGTGCCATTTATTATGGTAACTGAAAAAATTAATAATGACGCATGTAATGAGTTACTTGGCAGAAGGTATTAAGTTATTTTCGAAGTTCTGGGTTTAACTCGCTCCGCTATGTCAAAAGGGTAGATTTTAAATATATAAATATAAAAGAGAAATATTAATCCAATTGAAATAATACTGACAGGAGATGTGCAGATAAAATTAGGACAAAATTCTTAAAAATTTATGTTGCTAATTTTATTTGTCATTCCAGCCAGTTTTTTTATTGTGTAAAAACACAATAAAAAACCGCTGATAAAATTTTTAGCAGATATGCTTAAAATTTTTCAGTGGCAAAATTAGTTGCTTTTTAGCAAGTAATTTTGTAAGCCTCGCAGAGCCCACGACATCTTTGCAAACGAAGTTTGAAAGTGTCATAGTGGGTTAGATACTTTCGCAAGAAAGTTATCTAACATCGCTCCCTGCGGTCGCCTGTATATCTGCGGAAAGGATCTCAATTGAAAAACAACATTTCTCTGTAGCAAGAGTTGCTACACATACTAAAGAAAATATCAGTAAATTTGAAAGACATGACGAAAGAAAAAATACAACTTATTCTAATGGCAATATAGTTACTGAAAGAACACCAATGAATATCTATTTTAAAAGATATGACTCTACCCTTAATCAAAAATTTGATGAAATGGTTAAAAAAGGTCAAATATCTACAAGAGGTTTAAAATCAAATGCTAAAATATATAATGAACTAGTTTTTGATGTTAACTCTCTATATTTTGAAGAAAATGGTGGTTATGAATTTGCAAAAAGATTTTATGAAAAAGCATATAACTTTGCTGAAAAAGAAATGGGAACAGAAAACATTTTAACTGCTGTACTTCATGCTGATGAATTAAATACTGCACTTACAGAAGAATTTGGGAAAGAAATTTATCATTACCATCTTCATGTTATAGCTATTCCTGTAGTGCAAAAAGAAATTAAGTATTCAAAAAGATGTAAAGATAAATCTTTAGTTGGTAAAACAAAAGAAGTTATAAATCAAGTTAGCCATAGTAAGAAATGGAAATCTGAACAAGCTGTTGATGAAAAAAGCTCTCCTCTGTATGACGAAAAAGGAAAACCTATCTTAATAAAATCATATAGCCTTTTACAAGATAGATTTTTTAATTATATGTTTGATAATGGTTATAGAGGTTTTGTAAGAGGTATTAAAGGAAGTACAGCTGAACATCTTGAAAATCTTGATTTTAAAATAAAAAAAGATAAAGAAAGACTTAAAGAAATATCAAGCAAAATTGAAGAAAAAGAAACTACTTTTGATAATATTATGAAATTTGATAAGCAAATTAAAGGTGTTTCAGGTTTAGGAAAACATAAACGATTCTCTAAAAAAATTGAATTAGAGCCACGAGACTATGAGGATTTAGTCAACTATGCTAAAAAAGGAATTGTAGCAGATAAAGAAATTTATGAACGTGATACTAGAATTGAAAATTTAAGGAACACCGTAAATAAATGGATTGAAAAATATGATGGTTTAGTAGAAAAAACAAAAGACTACTTCCATGCTATAAAACTTGCACCACAACGAGTTTCTGATTTTTTTAAAACTATATTTGATAAAGAAAAACAAGATGAATTAGAACGACAAAGAATTGAATAAGAAAAATTAGAAGCTGAAAGAAAAGCTCGTGAAGAAGCACGAGAAAAAGAAAGATTAGAGAAGCAAAAACTAAAGAACTCTCCTGAATACAAGAAAAAGAGGGCTATTTATGAACGATAATAATGAAAAAATATATAGAATTGAACTAACAAATGAAGAATATGAATTTTTAGAAAATCTGAAAAATGAACTATATCATAAACTTTCAAAAATGAATAAGGAAGAACTTATAGAATATTTTAAAAGTTTATACCCAGAAGAAAATTTGAACTTTGAAAAACAAATAAATGATAAAACTTATAAAGTAAACACTTACTTTAATGAAGAATCTGAATATACCATCTTACAAATTATTTTTGAAATATTAAGAAAATAAAAAATTTTATTAGATTTTTAGCTTGGAATATGGTATATTATAATCGCTACTACAAAAGTAGAAACTATAATTTTATATTGTGTTTCAAGCTGTCTGAGAAAGGAGATAATAATGAAACAGCTAGAAAGCGATAAAATCACTGCTTTATACTGCCGTTTATCAAGAGATGATGATATGGCTGGAGAAAGCAATAGTATAATAAATCAAAAATCAATTTTAAGTAAATATGCCAAAGATAATAAATTTCAAAACATAAAATTCTTTGTAGATGATGGATATTCAGGAACAACTTTTACAAGACCTGCTTTTATGGAAATGATGGAACTTGCAGAAAGTGGAAAGATTGGTACTATAATAGTAAAGGACCATTCAAGACTTGGTAGAAATAGACTTGTTGTTGGACAACTTTTTGAAGAAGATTTTGTAAGATTAAATATTAGATATATTGCTATAATGGATAATATTGATAGTAGTAAAGGCTTAAATGACTTCTTACCTATTCAAGATTGGTTTAACGAAATGCATGCAAAAAATACAAGTCAAAAAGTTAGAGCAGTTCTAAAAAATAAAGGCGAATCTGGAATTTCACTTGCAAATAACATTCCTTATGGTTATAAAAAAGATGAAAATGATAAAACAAAATGGATTATAGATGAGCAATCAGCAGAAGTTGTAAAAGAAATATTTAATCTATTTATTCAAGGTCATGGAACTTGTGAAATTGCAAGAATATTAAAGGAAAGAGAGATTTTAACTTCTGCTGAATATTCAGCAAGTATTGGAATAAAGTTATCATCAAAACCTCAAGAATTAAAGCATCAATGGAATTGTGTAACAGTTGCAGGTATTTTAGATAGACAAGAATATATTGGAGATACTGTTAATTTCAAATCTACAACTCGTTCTTATAAAGATAAAACTAGAGTTAATCTTCCAAAAGAAGATAGGAAAATATTTAAAAATACACATGAGCCAATTATTGATGAACATACTTAGAATATTGTAAAACAACTACGAGGTAATAGAAAAAAATACGCAAAATCAGGTAAAAAGAGTATCTTTTCCGGATTACTATTTTGCTATGATTGTGGTAAAAAACTTTATTTCAAATCACCTGTAAGTGATAAAAAAGCAAAAGAACATTATAGATGTTCGAGTTATAAATCAAGTAGAGCTTCTTGTTCTTCTCACTATATTACAGATGAAGCATTACAAAACATTGTTTTAGAAAATATGCAGAAAGTAATTTCATATATGAAAAGTTATGAAGATTTATTTATTAAAGAGCAATTAGCAAAATCTACACAAGATGAATTAAGGCAAATTTCTAAAAACAAAAAAGAAATTAAAAAAGCCAAAAGCAGAATAATAGAAATTGACAACTTATTTAAACATATTTACGAAGATAATGTATCTGGAAAACTTACAGATGATAGATTTAAAAACTTATCTTTTAATTATGATAAAGAACAACAAGAATTGAAGATAAAAATTGAACAATTGTCAAATGAAATAGAAAATAAAGAAAAGAAAGAAACTGATTTAACACAATTCATATCTAATGTAAAAAAATATACTGAAATAACTGAACTAACACCAGAAATATTAAACGAATTAATAGAAAAGATAATAATTCACCAAACAGAAAAAATAAATGGTAAAAAAGTTCAAGAAATAGATATATATTATAGAGGTGTTGGTATAATTTCTTTTCCAGTTAATCTTGATGATATTGAAGTCACAATTAAAAAAATATTAAATAAAAAAACAGCTTAATATTGAAATAACTTATTCTATGGGGGAGAATGGAGCCTATAGAAAATCTTGTGTAAATCGGATTTCCTTCCGATTGATAACTTTAAAAAATTTAATATTTTTATTATTAACATTATTTTAATAATATTTTTCTAAAAAATCAATACTTTAGAAAAAGTTGTGTAAGTTTAATAGGGCTTAAGAAAAATCCTTCTTAAGCCTATTATTTTTAGGCTTTATTTTATATTCTGCCTTCATACATAATTCTAAATTGAGATAAGCATAAATCCCATTTATCAACCATTCTTGACCATTTTTTCTCTGCTTTTAATGTTGATAGATATAACACTTTTAATAAAGACATGTCTGTTGGAAATACATTTCTGTTTCGATTTATTCGTTTATAGGTACTGTTTAAGCTCTCTATCGCATTTGTTGTATACATTATTTTTCTTATTTCAGCAGAAAATTTAAAGAATACTGAAAGTACATCCCAGTTATCTATCCAACTTTGAATCGCACCAGGATATTTATGTTTCCATTTTTCTTCCAACTCTAATAAGTTAGTATACCCTAATTCCTCTGTACTTGCTTTGTAAACTGTTTTTAAATCATTAGCAAGCTCTTTTCTATCTGTATATGGTACATATTTTTTGATAAGTTTGAAATATACACATCATTTGAATAATTGAAACCTAAAAAAGTAATACTTTTAATAATCACTTTATGTGGTTCAATATATGAGAGATTAGTCTTTTCAATTTTTCTAATACTACCTTTTATAAAAGTAGGAGAAACTTTAGAAAATTCACATATAAATTCAAGTCTTTGCTTTAAACCTTCCTCAAATTGTATTTCTTCTTTAATTATCTTCATTACAGACACTATCCTTTCTTTTAGGATGATTTTTTCGCAAACAAAAAAATCAACCATTTCTGATTGATTTTTGTATTTATCTGTTTATTAGTTCGAACAGATACGTCATTGGTGGAGATGAGGAGAGTCGAACTCCTGTCCAATATTCTTTCCATACCAACTTCTCCGAGTGCAGTTTATTGTAAAGATTCCCTAAATAATAACACAACAAACAAATTTACTAAAAAGGTAGTTATTTAAAAATACCCATTATTTCCATAACTAAAAATAATTTTGTTTCCCACTAATTTGACACCTTAATCTTTAAGCGTGGGCACATAAAGTAAGATGACGCGCCTTTAATTAGGCAGCGTATGCTAATTCTCTATTATCAGCGTTTATTTTTAATTTCTCACATTATTAAAGTGGCCAAGTGAGAATCCACTACTCGCTATCAATACTTCTAGGATACTGTCGAAACCAAATACATCCCCAAATGAAATACAATATATATTATACAATGTTTTAAATTAATTGACAAGATACTGGAAAAAAATACAAATTTGTTTAAATGTTCGCTTGTTTTTAATAAAGAAATATTGTATAGTATTAAATATAGGAAACAAGCTTAACAAGCAGATGTGTGTTGCCACTTTACTACACAGTTATATACATAATTGGTACAAATAAGGAATAAATAAAAACACTACATTTTGCTTCGGTACTGCAATGTAGTGTTTGCTAAAATATTGGCAACATACATTCTGTATGTTTGTTTCCTATATCATTATTATACATACTTTTTAGTATTTAGTCAATGTTTTTTGACGATTTTTAATTAAGATAAATTTAATTTAGAGTAATTTAAATAAAACTTTGATAAGAGGTAAAAAATGATCGATTTAAAACAAAGTGTACAATATGTAAAAAGTGTAGGACCAGCTAAAGTATCATTACTAAACAATATAAATATATTTACATTAGAAGATTTACTTACATATTTTCCAAGAGATTATGAAGACAGAAGTAAAACCAAAAGCATAGCAGACTTAATCAATGGAGAAGAAGTTACAATTGAAGCAAAAGTAGTATCAGAAGTAAATATAAATAGAATTCGTAAAAATATGACAGTATTAAAAACTATAGTTGAAGATAATACAGGTAGATGTACAATAACATGGTTTAATCAAACATATATTAAACAGCATATAAAAAGAGGAGAAACATATAAATTCTTTGGAAAAGCAATAAATGAATTTAATCACTTTGAAATGAGAAATCCTGTATTTGACAAAATTGACTCATCAAAAAACACAGGAAAAATAATGCCGGTATATCCAACTACATACAAATTGTCACAAACAGCTATAAGGCAAGCAATAGAAAATGCATTAAATATGACAAAAGGAAAGCTAGAAGAAACTTTACCTGATTACCTTTTAAAAGAATATAATTTGTTAGATTTACAAAATAGTTTAGAACAAATACATTTTCCAACAGATGCAGAGCATAGAATGCAAGCAAGAAAACGATTAGTATTTGAAGAACTCCTAACAATGCAACTTGCATTATTAGAATTGAAGGGAAGTAGTGAGAAAAGTAAAGGAATTGTATTTGACAAAAATGCAAAAATGTCAGATATAATAAATACATTGCCATTTAAATTGACAAAAGCGCAACTTAGAGTATTAGCTGAAATTGATTCAGACATGGAATCAGAAAAGACTATGAATAGATTACTTCAAGGAGATGTAGGCTCTGGTAAAACAGTTGTAAGTATTATATCTGCATATAAGGCAGTAAAATCAGGCTATCAAGTAGCAATAATGGCACCAACAGCAATACTTGCAACACAGCACATGGAGGAATTTAGTAAAATATTAGCTCCTTTAGGAATAAAATGCAAACTTTTATTAGGCGCAACAACAGCAAAAAACAAAAAAGATATATTAGAAAGACTACAAAATGGAGAAATTAATGTGCTAATTGGTACACATGCCTTAATAACAGAAAATGTTACATTTAAAAATTTAGGTTTAGTAGTAACAGATGAGCAACATAGATTTGGAGTAAAACAAAGAACTGCAATTGCAGCAAAAGGAAATAATCCGGATATATTAGTAATGACAGCAACTCCAATTCCAAGAACATTAGCATTAATATTATATGGAGATTTGGATATATCAATAATTGATGAGCTTCCACCAAACAGAAAGAAAATAGAAACCTATGCTGTGACAAAGCAAATGGAAGAAAGAATAAACAAATTTATAAAAAAGAATATTGATGAAGAAAGACAAATATATGTTGTTTGTCCATTAGTTGAAGAAAAAGAGGAGGAAGATGAAAATACAAAAGAGTTAAGAGCTGTAAAAGAATGGACTAAAATATATAAAGAGCAAATTTTTCCAGAATACAGAGTAGAATGTGTGTATGGAAAAATGAAACCAAAAGAAAAAGATGAAATAATGAAAAAATTTAAAGAAGGAGAAATAGATATATTAGTATCTACTACAGTAATAGAAGTTGGAGTAAATGTACCAAATGCCAATATTATGGTAGTAGAAAATGCAGATAGATTTGGGTTAGCACAACTTCATCAACTAAGAGGAAGAGTAGGAAGAGGACAATATCAATCATATTGTGTGCTAAAATATAATAGCAAATGTTCACAAGTAGGAAAAGAAAGAATGAAAACAATGCAAGAAACAAATGATGGATTTGTTATTGCAGAAAAAGACTTAGAACTAAGAGGAACAGGAGAATTTTTTGGAACAAAGCAACATGGAATTCCAGAATTTAAAATAGCAAATTTATTTGTTGATATGCCAATGTTAAAATCTGTACAAAGTGTAGCTTTAAAAATTGAAAGTGAAGATAAGGGATTAACACAACAAAAAAATGAAAGATTAAGAAAAATTGTAGACAATAAATTAAAACAAAGTGTTTCCTTGTAATTAAGCCTAAAATATTGACATTTACATAAAAAAGCAATATTATATATACTGTATAAATCAAGAAAGGAGTAGCCTATGTACAATCAAATGTTAACATCAAAAAAAGGTGGGGAATTAATAAGCTTTAAAGTAAACGGCGAAGAAAAAATACATCAAGGTGAACAATGCATGGATGAAAATGGCAAAATATATTGGAAAAGACATTCACCAGTATTATTCCCTATAGTAGGCAAACTAAAGAAAAATCAAACATTGATAGGTGGAAGAACGTATGAACTAATGCAACATGGATTTGCAAGAGATTTAGACTTTGAACCAATAACTAAATTGGATCACTTTCATTCTTATGTTTTAAAGAGTAATAAATATACATTAACAAGATACCCTTATGAATTTGAGTTATATAATACATATCGTACTGAGGAAAATAAACTTACTACAATATATAGAGTAGTAAATACAGGACTAATTAATTTACCATTTGGAATAGGTGGACATCCAGCATTTAAAATAGATATACAAGAATTAAGAAAAGGCAATTATTACCTAGAATTTGAAGAGGATGAAGAAAAAATTCATTTTTTATATTTAGTAGATGGATTAGTTGGAATAGACTATGCAAAAGATAGAATAGTTGATAAAAGAAAAATTTTAATAGATTTACATACTTTTGACAATGATGCACTAATCATGAAAGGAATTACATCAAATAAAATTAGTTTGAAAAATAAAGCAAGTGGAAAAACATTACTTACTATGGATTTTACAGGTTTTCCTTATTTGGCAATCTGGTCAAAACCAAATGCACCTTTTATATGTATAGAACCATGGTATTCAACAGCAGATAATGTAAAAAGTACAGGAGTATTCACACAAAAGCAAGATATTATTTCATTGAAACCAAATACATTATTTGAGTGCAAATATACTGTAGAATTCTTTTAAAAATAGCTAAAACTTTTTTAGGCTTGTGGAAGGAATAAAATAAATATGGAAAAGATTATTTTAATAATGATTGGATTAATTATAGCAACAATTGGAGTAATGTGCGTTTTTGATGCAAGAATAATAACTAAAAAAATATTTGGATTTGGAGATCAAAATGAAGGATCAGCAGGGTTAAAAATATTTGGATTTTTATTTTCTATAGCAGGAACATTAATTATATATTTTAACATATAATTATAAAAAAACTATTGCAATTTTTTTGAAAGTGTAGTAACATCTTTCGAAAGAGGTACAAAAAATGACAAATTTTTTAGAAAATAAAATGAAATTATCTAAAACAAAGCAAGCAATTCAAGCAATTGCTGTTTTTACAATTTCTATTTTTTCTAATATATATTTTTTAAAAATTAAAAACACTAAAATTATTTATTAGTGTTTTTTTTGTACCTAAAATTAGAAGGAGGATTTTTTATGAATGAAAGCAAAATGATTTTAGACGTAAATGAAAAGCCATCGATTGGCAAATGGATTATATTGGCAATTCAACATGTTTTTGCAATGTTTGGAGCAACAATTTTGGTACCAATATTAGTTAATTCAGCAGCAGGAGAAACAGTACTTACAATACCAGTTGCACTTGTTACATCAGGAATAGGAACATTAATTTACATATTATGCACAAAAGGAAAATCACCAGTATATTTAGGAAGTTCTTTTGCATTTATTACTCCAATGGCAGCAGCATTTTTAAAAGGTGGAATATCTGGAACAATGACAGGAATTATGGCAGTTGGATTAATTTATGTAATAGTAGCAACAATTATACACTTTACAGGAAAAGGATGGCTTGATAAATTGTTGCCACCTATTGTTATTGGACCTATGATTATGATTATAGGGTTAGGGTTAGCCCCAAGTGCTATATCACAAATAGGATTATCATCAGGAACAACATTTGAATGGAAAGGCGTATTAATAGCAACTGTATCATTTTTAGTAACAGCAATTGTAATGACAAAAGCAAAAGGATTTTTGAAAATAATTCCATTTTTAGTCGGAATTGTAAGTGGATATGTATTATCAATATGTTTAGGACTAGTAAACTTTACACAAGTGGCAGAAGCAGATTTCTTTAGTTTACCTAATTTTGTATTACCATTTAAAGATTATGCTTTAAACTTTGGAACAATATTAACAATTGCACCAATTGCATTAGTAACAATGGCAGAGCATATTGGAGATCACACAGCATTAAGTACAATTATAAATAAAGATTTATTAAAAAATCCTGGATTAGATAAGACTTTACTTGGGGATGGTATAGCAACATTTGTGGCAGGAGCACTAGGTGGACCAGCTAATACTACTTACGGAGAAAATACATCTGTTGTTGGAATGACTAAAATTGCATCTGTTTGGGTAATTGGGCTAGCAGCAATTATTGCAATATGCTTAGGCTTCCTAGGAAAATTTACAGCAGTAGTTTCAAGCATACCACAACCAGTATTAGGAGGAGTATCATTACTTTTATATGGATTTATATCAGTAAATGGTTTAAAAGTTCTTGTTCAAAAACAAATGGACTTTGAAGATCCTAAAAATGTAGTAATTGCATCAACAATGCTAGTTTTAGGACTAGGAGGAGCTGCAATATCAATTGTAAATGGAGACTTTTCAATTACAATTTCAGGAATGAGCTTGGCAGCGGTAGTTGGAATATTGTTAAATCTTTGTATACCAAATAATAAAGAAGAAAAAAAGAAAATAGAATCAGCAGATGCAAAAAAAGAAAAAGAAACAATAAAAGTATAATAAGGAAAGAAGGTAGATTTTATGCAAGCAAAAGAATTAAAACATCCGCTAATAGAACATAAATTAGCAATATTAAGGGATAAAAAAACAGGAACAAAAGAATTTAGAGAATTAACAAGTGAAGTAGCAATGTTCTTATGTTATGAAGCTATGGAAGAAGCGGAACTAGAAGAAGTTGAGATTGAAACACCAATTACTAAATTAAAAACAGGAAAACTAAATGAGGACAAATATGCATTTGTTCCAATTCTAAGAGCTGGAATGGGAATGCTAGAAGGAATAACAAGAGTAATACCAAATGCTAAAATTGGTCATATTGGAATGTATAGAGACGAAGAAACTTTTGAACCAGTAAATTATTTCTTTAAAGTTCCAAAACATATTGAAGATAAAGAAGTAATTATATTAGACCCAATGCTTGCAACAGGAGGCTCAGCAGTTGATGCAATAGAGCTATTAAAAAGTAAAGGTGTTAAAAAAATGAAGTTCTTATGCATAATTGCAGCACCAGAAGGATTAGAAAGAGTTCAAAAAGAACATCCAGACGTACAAATATATTGTGCACATATTGATGACCATTTAAATGAAAATAAATATATTGTGCCTGGATTAGGAGATGCAGGAGACAGAATATTTGGAACAAAATAAAAAATAAACCAGTTTGTATAAATCAAACTGGTTTTTTATTATGTGCGACGATTGACGTCGCACAAGAAAACCACGTGCTATGCACGTGAGGATTTAAAAAGCAATGGCGTTCAGTAAAAAACCTCCTTTTGATATATAATAGGTATAATCAGTCAATTGCCTAAAATATCAAAAGGAGGTTTTAAAATGAAAATTATAAAAAATGATGATGAGAGCAGTTTGTCTCATACAAAATGGAATTGTCAATATCACATAGTATTTATACCTAAATATAGGAGGAAAGCAATATATTCCAAACTGCGAAGTGATATAGGAAAATATATAAGAAGATTATGCGAATATAAAGGGGTGGAGATTGTAGAAGCAAATGCTTGTCCAGACCACATACATATGCTAGTGAAAATTCCACCCAAGATAAGTATATCATCTTTTATGGGGTATTTAAAGGGAAAGAGTAGTTTAATGATATTCGAAGAACATGCAAATCTAAAATATAATTATGGAAATAGACACTTTTGGGCTCAAGGGTATTACGTTAGCACAGTAGGTTTGAATAAAAATACAATAAAGAAATATATTCAAGAGCAGGAAATTGAAGATAAAGTATTAGACAAAAGGAGTTTAAAAGAATATAAAGACCCGTTTACGGGTAAGTAAGGGTGACAAAGGCAATTGGCAGATAAAAAAGCCCCAAAATGGGGGCAGCCAGTAATAAACCCTTATAGGGTTAAAGAAATACCGCCCGTTTTACGGGCGGATATTTATTGATAGGATTGTGTATTTTTTGTGAATTGGTTGATTAAAACTTTTTTTAAATATATAATAGCCTTGTAATAAAAAATTATTATTTTGAAGGGAGAAAATATAATGAAAATTACAAAAGTGGAAGGATTAGCAAATATTGCAAATGACATTAGAATAGAAATTATTGAACAAATATATAATGCTTCTTCAGGACATCCGGGAGGCTCATTATCGTGTGCTGATATTTTGGCAGTTCTATATTTTAATCAAATGAATATAGATCCTGAAAACCCAAAGGCAAAAGAAAGAGATAGGTTTGTGTTATCAAAAGGGCATTGTGCACCAGCACTTTATGCAACACTAGCAAGAAAGGGATACTTTGATAAGGAGTTGTTAAAAGGATTCAGAAAAGTAGAAAGCAATTTACAAGGTCATCCTGACATGAAAAAAATACCAGGAGTTGACATGTCAACAGGTTCATTAGGACAAGGACTTTCTGCAGCAGTTGGTATGGCTATAAGCTCAAAAATAGAACATGAAGGATATAGAGTATATTGCTTACTTGGAGATGGAGAAATTGAGGAAGGACAAGTATGGGAAGCTGCAATGTCTGCAAGTAAAAACAAGCTAGATAATTTATGTGCGATTGTAGACTATAATACTTTACAAATAGATGGAAACGTTGAAGAAGTAGCAGGTCTAATAGATATAAAAGAAAAATTTGAAAGTTTTGGGTTTAATGTTATTGAAGTAAATGGACATGATATAGATGCTTTAATAAATGCATTTAACATTGCAAAACATCAAAAAGAAATGCCAAGTGTTATAATAGCTCACACAATTAAAGGTAAAGGAGTTTCTTTTATGGAAGGAAAGGCAGAATGGCATGGAAAAGCTCCAAATCAAGAACAATATGAGCAGGCTATTAATGAGCTTAAACTTCAACATATTATAGGTTAATTTGAAATATAATCAGCATCTTGCTTCGTTGATGTGCATTAAAAACGCAGTTACAACCAATAGGTTGCGCCTTTGCCTTTTTAATACACATCGCCTTGCAATATACTAATTCTATTTTAAATTAAAAATTAAATTCTATATAAAGGAGATATATGAATATGGATTTAGATAATAAAATTGCTACTCGTGAGAGCTTTGGAAAAGCTTTAGTAGAGTTAGGAAAAGAAAATAAAGATGTGGTTGTCTTAACAGCAGATTTGGCTGGCGCAACTAAAACCAGTCTTTTTGAAAAAGAGTTTCCAGATAGATTTATAAATGTAGGAATAGCAGAACAAAATTTGATAGGAATATCTGCAGGTTTAGCTACAACTGGAAAAATTCCTTTTGCAAGTACATTTGCAATGTTTGCAGCAGGTAGAGCTTATGATCAAATTAGAAATAGTGTTGCATATCCAAAACTTAATGTAAAAATATGTGGAACACATGCAGGAGTTACTGTTGGGGAAGATGGCGCAACACATCAAATGCTTGAAGATTTAAGTTTGATGAGAAGTATTCCAAACATGACAGTCTTATGTCCTTCAGATGATACTCAAACAAAATGGGCAATAAAAGAAATGGCAAAGTTTGATGGGCCAGTATATATAAGATTAGCAAGAGTTGCTACACCTGTTATATATGATGAAAATCAAAAATTTGAAATAGGTAAAATGGTTCAAATTGGTGATGGTACAGATGCAACTATATTTGCAACAGGTGTTGAAGTTGCAGAAACATTAAAAGCTAAGGAAGAACTTGAAAAAGAAAATATAAATATTCGTGTAGTTGATGTACATACAATAAAACCAATTGACAGAGAAATGATAGTAAAATGTGCAAAAGAAACTAAAAAAATAATTACTATTGAAGATCATAGTATAATAGGTGGGTTAGGCACAGCTATTTGTGAAGTTTTATCAGAAGAATATCCAACAAAAGTAATAAGAATGGGAATGAATGACAAGTTTGGAAAGTCTGGTAAAGCAGAACAATTATTAAAGTACTTTAAATTAGATAGTCAAGCCATTATTGAAAAAGTAAAAGAATAATTGTGAATTTTTTGTGAATTTTAATAAAAACAAGAAATGATAAGAAAAGCAGAATAATTGCATGTTTAAGGCAAAATTATTCTGCTTTTTTCCAGAAAAAACTATTGCAAATAATAGCTTTTATTGTTATGATAAAGGAGAGTATGAAAGAAGATGTCTAATCTTAGTTAGGAGTTATTCAAATGATAGAATTTAGAAATGTCAGCAAAACATACAATACAGGAACAGAGGCAGTACACAATGCTAATTTTGTGATTGAAAAAGGAGAATTTGCATTTTTAGTAGGAAGCTCTGGATCAGGAAAATCTACTTTAATTAAATTGATATTAAAAGAAGAGGAACCAACTAAAGGAAATATTATTATAAATGGAAAAGATACAACATTTTTAAAACCAAAAAGAATTCCATTTTTAAGAAGAAGCATGGGAGTTGTGTTCCAAGACTTCAGACTTTTACCAGATAGAACAGTATATGATAATGTAGCTTATGCAATGTATATTGTAAGAGCAACACCAAAACATATTAGAAGACAAGTACCAATGATACTATCTTTAGTAGGATTAAGTAATAAAGCTAAAATGTATCCAAATGAACTATCAGGAGGAGAACAACAAAGAGTTGCTTTAGCGAGAGCTTTAGTAAATAACCCATCTATGCTAATTGCAGATGAACCTACTGGAAATCTAGACCCTGAAACTGCATGGGATATTATGGCACTTTTAGAAGACATTAATAAAAGAGGAACAACAGTTGTTGTTGCAACACATGCAAGAGATATTGTAGACAAAATGAAAAAAAGAGTTATACAAATAGAAGAAGGCAACATTATAAGAGATGATAAGAGGGGTGGATATAGTAGTGAGATATAGTATTTTTGGATATTTATTAGGTGAAGGTTTTAGAAATGTATTTAAAAATAAAAAATCTACAATAGCATCATTAGTTATAATGTGTGCAACAATGTTTATATTTGGACTTTTCTTTGCGGTAGGTCAAAATGTAAATCATATTACTAAAACAATTGAAGAACAACAAGGAATGGAAGTTTTTATTTATGATGAAGCAACAGAAGAACAAAGAACAGAATTAAAGAATAAAATAAGAAGTATTCCTTATGTAAATACAATAGAAGAAAAATCAAAAGAACAAGCATTAGAAGAAATGAAAAAAATGTTTAAAGATAAAAAGTTCTTATGGGCTACTTATGATGGAGAAAACAATCCATTTAAAGCATCTTTTGTTGTTACACTAACAGACTTAACAAAAGCTGAGGAAGTTAAAACAGAAATAGCAGATAGCACTGAAGTAGTATCAAATATAGAAGTTAGAACAGATACAATTAATGCTTTAATAAAAATAGCAGATGGAATAAACATAATAACAACTGTAATTTTAATTATTCTAGTATTAATTTCTATATTTATAATAACAAATACCATAAAGTTAACTGTACATGCTAGAAGAAAAGAAATATCAATTATGAAATATGTTGGAGCGACAAACAGTTTTATTAGGTGGCCTTTTATGGTAGAGGGTATGTTAATAGGATTAATATCAGTATTAATTTCATTATTAATATTATCAGTTATATATAACGCAGTAATAGCACAAATACAACAATCATTGATAAATGGAATGATAAATATACCATTATTAACATTCCAGGAATTATTTAAGACTTTATTAACTGTATACTTAGTATTAGGACTTGGAGTTGGAGCTTTAGGTAGTGCAATTTCAATGAAAAAATATTTAGAGGTATAAAGGAGAAAATAAATATGAAAAGAAAAATTATATCTATATTATTAGTGGTAATACTACTGCAGTCAATGATATTTACAGTATTTGCAACAACACAATCTGATTTAAACGATGCAAAGGACAAGCTAAGTGCAGCAACTAAAAACAAGAAAGCAGTTACAGCAGAAAAAGAAACTGTTTTAAATGAAATTGAGGAACTTGAGGATCAAATTGCAGAGTATGAGGCAGACATAAAAAGCTTAAATAATAAGATAAACAAAATGGAAAAGAACATAAAAGAAAAAAACAAAGAAATTGAAGCATTACAAAAAGATTATGATGAAAAACAAAAATTACTAGAAGAAAGACTAGTTGCAATATATGAACAAGGAAGAATAACATTTTTAGATGTTTTGCTTGCTTCAGAAAATATATGGGACTATATTTCTATGAGCTCAAAAGTCCAACAATTAACAGAGGCAGATAGTGAGCAAATGGACAAGGTTGAAGCTCAGAAAAATGAAGTTGAAAATGCTAAAAATGAACTTGAAAAACAAAAAAAAGAATTAAATGAAAGCAAAAAGGAAGTACAAAATAAACAAACTCAAATAAAAACAACTAAAGCAAAAAAAGAAGCAAAAGCTGAAACATTAACTTCAGAACAGAAAAAATTACAAACTCAAATTAACAACTATAATAAAGAAATTCAAAAATTAGAAGAAGAACTTGCAAAATCAGCAAATGATTATAATGGCTCATATACAGGAAAGTTTGCTGGAACTTTGAGCTGGCCACTTTCAAAATCATCACCTGGTTATAACTGGATTACATCATATTATGGTGGAAGAATTGCACCAGTTGCAGGAGCAACATCAGATCACAGAGCAATAGATATAGGTGTACCTACAGGAACACCAGTATTGTCAGCAGGAAATGGTATTGTAATTTCTACAGGATATAATAGTGCAAGAGGATATTTTATAATAATAAAACATGCAGACAATTTATATACTTTATATCAACATTTAAGTGTAATATTGGTTTCAAGAGGAAAAACTGTATCAACAGGTACTAAAATAGCAAAAAGTGGAAGCACTGGAATCGGATCTGGACCACACTTACATTTTGAGGTTAGAACAAGTCAATACTATGGCAGTGAGGTTAATCCTCTTGACTATTGTCACTGGTAAAATTTAAAAATAAGAAAAGAAAGGAGAATGCAAGATGAAGTTAAATAAATTTATAAGTATTCTCCTTATTTTTGTGTTTATATTTAATTTATCTATTTATTCGATTGCAAGTAATGAAACAAATATTCAAAATCAAGAAGAGCAAGAAAAAGAAATAAATACAGACACAGATGATATTAATGATTTGAATAATCAAAGAAGTGAGATAAAAGATAAACTTGATGAAGCAAACATTAAACTTGAATATTTACAAACAGAAATATCAGGAATACTTATTCAAATTCAGCAATTAGACGATAAAATAAGAAAATATGAAAATGAAAATGCAGAACTAGAAAAAAAATTAAATGAACTAGAAACATCAGCTAAAGAAACCACAGAAAAATTAAATGCTGTTACAGAAGAGTATAACAAAAAAGAACAGCAATTAAGAGAAAGACTAGTAGCGCTATATGAAGCTGGGTCAATTTCATATCTTGATGTTTTACTTTCTTCAAGAACATTGTCTGAATTTTTATCAAGATATTATAAAATGTTAGAAGTAATGGAGTATGATAATCAGCTTATAAATACTGTTGAAGAAGAGAAAAATACAATAGAAATTGCAAAACAAAAACTAGATAAAGAAACAGATGAAATCAAAACATTAAAATTAAAGGTAGAGCAAAACAAAAATATAAACAAAAATACTAAAACATTACAAGAAGGCTATATGGCCAAACTATCAAAAAGTGAAAAAAAGCTAAACGAAAAAATTACAAAATATAAAACAGAAACTATACAGTTAGAAACAAGAATTAGAGAAATTAGTATGGCAAATGGAGACTATGACATTCAGTATACAGGAGGCCTAATGATTTGGCCAGTTGCAATAGCTGGAACAAAAATCACATCTGATTATGGAACAAGGCAACATCCTATTCAGGGAGTTACTAATTTTCACTTAGGAATAGATATAGGAAATGCTGGGTTTGGTGCTCCGGCTGTTGCTGCACTTGGAGGTGTGGTTACTTATGCAGGAGAGCTAGGGTCTTATGGAAATTGTGTAATAATAAATCATGGAGATGGAATATCTACACTATATGGACATGGACAAAAGATATTAGTGGAATTTGGACAAACTGTTCAACAAGGAGATATAATTATGGAAGTAGGCTCTACAGGTAATTCAACAGGCCCACACCTACATTTTGAAGTTAGAATAAATGGAAAAACAGTAGATCCACTAAATTATGTTAAAGAACCATAATGAATAATATTTTTTAATTTTAATAAATATAATAACAGTAAAAAAGAAAAGAGGAATTTAATAAAATGGAAAGTAAAAGTGCACAAAGAATTTATAAGACGATAATGCTCATAATTATTGTGATAATAACAACATCTTTAATAACTGCTTTTGCAACATACCAATATCTAAGAAATAATGTATTAGCAATAAGAAAAGGAAATAACACATCATTTGAAGGGTTAGAATACACATTATCTCAATTTAGAACTGAATTGGAAAATAAGTATATTGGAGAAATAAATGATGAAGAATTAATTGATGGGGCACTTAAAGGATACGTTAATGCTTTAGGAGATCCATATACAACATATTATACTAAAGAAGAAATGAAAGAAATAATGGAAGAAACGAATGGTAACTTTGTTGGAATAGGAATTTACATGACAGAAAACATAAAAGAAAATGTTATCATGGTTATAAAACCAATAGAAAATTCACCTGCAGAAAAAGCTGGAATATTACCTGGAGATATTATTACAAAAATAAATGATGTAGAATATACAGGTGACAAGCTAGAAGAGGCATCTAACAAAATAAGAGGAGAAGAAGGAACAAAAGTAAAATTAGAAATATATAGAAACGGAGAAACAAAAGAATTTGAAATTACTAGAAAAAAGGTAGTAATCAGTCATATTACAACTAAAGTGTTAGAAGATAATATTGGCTATATTGCAATATCAGACTTTGATGGAGATTGTGCTAATGAATTCAAAACTAAATATAAAGAACTAGAGAAAAAAGGAATCACCAAACTTATAATTGATATAAGAAATAATGGCGGAGGAATAGTAGACAAATCACTTGAAATAGCAAATACAATGATAGAAAAAGGTAGCACTTTATTAATAACAAAAGATAAAAAGAATAATGAAGATATTACAAAAGCAACAGAAAACCCTATAATAAATATGCCAGTAGTAGTACTTACAAATGAATATTCTGCAAGTGCTTCAGAAATTTTGGCAGGAGCGTTGAAAGATAATAATAAAGCAACTTTAGTTGGAACTAAAACTTATGGAAAGGGTATAATTCAAGAACTAAATAAGTTGTCAGATGGAAGTGGACTTAAAGTTACAGTAAGCGAATATTATACTCCAAATCATACTGCAATTAATAAAATAGGAATTACACCAGATGTAGAAGTTGAATTATCAGATGAAGCAAAAAAACAATTGAACTTAGAAGAAAAAGATGATAATCAATTACAAAAAGCAATAGAAATACTAAAAAAATAGTAAAAACACTAAAAACAGGACAGAATCGAAAATAATTAAATGGTTAATATTTATACAAGTTCTGTCCTGTTTATAAATTTATTTTAAAAAAATAAAAAAAATTTAAAATATGTATTGACAATTATAATTTAATTTAGTATACTAAACAAGTCAGCAGAAATGGGCGCATAGCTCAGCTGGGAGAGCATCTGCCTTACAAGCAGGAGGTCATAGGTTCGATCCCTATTGCGCCCACCATTTCATAATTGAATATTAAGTAAATTTGAAAATAATTTACGGCCTGGTAGTTCAGTTGGTTAGAACGCTAGCCTGTCACGCTAGAGGTCGACGGTTCGAGCCCGTTCCAGGTCGCCATTTTTTTTTATTAAACGCCTCGATAGCTCAGTTGGTAGAGCAAGGGACTGAAAATCCCTGTGTCACTGGTTCGATTCCAGTTCGAGGCACCAACAAAAAAAGTCCTATTTCTAGGGCTTTTTTATATTTGTAAGGGGACTAAATTTTTTTATTGTGCAAATGGAACAATTAGGAACTGTCACTAAATGAGGCAAAAAAAAGGTATAAATTAAAATTATTGACTTATTTTATTAATTAATATATTCTATATGTATAAAATAAAAGGAGGATAAATATGAAGAAAAAGATAAAGATAAAGATTTTTTCTATATTATTAGTAGTTATTATACTTATATCAACCATTTTAATTATAACTTTAAATAAAAAAGAAACAGAATTAAGAACGATAAAATCACAAAAAGAATTACTAAAAATATATGAAGGAGAAACTAATCAGAACTTAAAAGAGAATTTGATTGGTATTATTACAATGCCATTTTCGATTCTTGATTATCCAAGCAAATACTACTATTATGATGATATTGCAAAAAGTGACGGGATACTAGATGCTGGAGTTGACACCATTATAAGCAATAATACATCAAATTCTGAATCAAGTAGTTCAAGTTCAAGCACAAAGAGCTATTCTACTACTAATATACAAGTTGAGAATGTAGATGAAGCAGATATTGTAAAAACGGATGGAGACTATATTTATTCAATATCAGAAGAAAATGTTGTAATAACAGATGTTAAAGATCCTAAAAAACCAACAATAGTATCTAAATTTGCAATTGCAGACAATAGTATACCTGAAGACTTAATATTATACAAAGACAAGTTAATTGTAATATCTGAGGGAGAAACAACAGGAAATTCATATTATAGAAATGCGAATACAACAGTTGAAATTTATGATATATCATCAATAGAAAATCCAGTTTTAACTAAAAACTATACAATGAATAAACCATATTATACATCTAGATGTATAGATAATGTGTTATATGTAATTTCAACAGGAAGTCTAAAAAAAGCTGACAATGATGAAATTGATATAAGCTATACAGAAGATGGTATGGAAAAAAGTTTAAATCTTGAAAATATTAAATATTTAAAAGATTTGAAAACAAGAAAACAAACGCTGATATCAGTAGTAGATTTAAACAATGAGAGATCAGATATTAAGATTGACTCATATCTAATGGATATATCAAATGCTTATGTGTCTGAAAACGCTATATATTTGTTGAATGAAAAATATAAATATGAAAGCTATATTCCAAGTATAAAATCTATATTTGGATTAAAGGGAGTATTTGGATTAGCTGATTATGAAACTGACGGAGAAAATGGATATTGGACAGAAATATATAAATTTGATATATATAAAGATGGAAATGTAAAATACAGTGCAAAAACTAAAATAAAAGGAGAAACCATAAACCAATATTCATTAGATGAAAAAGATAATCATTTAAGAATTGCTTTATACAATAATAAAGGTTCAAGAGTTGCAATCTTTGATGAGAAATTGAAACAAATAGGAATATCTAACTATGTTGCAAAAGGAGAAACAATGTATTCATCAAGATTTATAGGAAACAAAGTTTATTTTGTAACATATAAGACAATGGATCCACTATTTGTAATGGACTTATCAGATGAAACAAATCCAAAAGTACTTGGAGAATTAAAAATACCTGGATATAGTACATATTTACATCCTTATGATGAAAATCATATAATTGGAATTGGAATGGAGACAAAAGAAACTGTAAGGAGAGATTACAGTGGAAGAGTAATTTCTACAACAGCAAAAATTGTAGGAATGAAAATGGCTCTATTTGATGTTTCAAATGTAAATACACCAATTCAAATTTCAAGTGTAGTAATAGGAGACAGTAGAACAACATCAGCAATATTAACAAATCCAAAAGCACTATTATTCTCAAAAGAAAAGTCTTTAATTGCAATACCTGTAAATAATTATAGTGACGATTTTGAAATAAATGCTTCGGATTCATATTCATCATTAGTAAATAATTATTCAAAATATAATAAGCCGTATATAGCAGAGGGATATTTTGTATATAATATAAACATACAAGATGGATTCAAGCTAAAAGGAATCATAACTCATGAAAAGGAAAAAAATACATACTATAATAATACTACTAAACTTTTAAGAGGATTATATATAGATAATAATTTATATACAGTATCTGAAACAGCAATAAAAGTAAACGATCTTGATTCATTAAAACAAGTAGGTGAAATAAAGATAAAAGAAGTACCAACAAGTACAACTGAACAATCAGATAGAAAAGACGAAAATGATACAATTGTGTTAGATGAAAAAGATGAACATAAAATTGAAAACAATACAATTGTTATAGAATAAGTTGAAGGAGGAATATAAAATGGAAGAAAACAATAAAGAAAAATCTACAATAGGAATAGCAGGATTTGTTCTAGGAATAATTTCAATACTTTCAGCACTATTCTGGTATATAACACTACCATCAGGTATACTTGCGATTATATTTGGAGCAAAATCAGTAAAAAGAATAGGAAGTAAATTAGGAAAAGCTGGATTGATAATGGGAATAATTGGCTTATCATTATTTGCATTTATATATATAAGCATAATACTTATACTAATGCTTGCAAATCTATAAAGTTACTATATAAAAATTCATAATAAAGTCAAAACATCATAAAATGTAATGAAAGGAGAGTTACATTTTATGATGTTTTTTAAAATGCAAGGATTAGGAAATGACTATGTATATATAGATTGTACTAATAAAAAAGAACCAATTGATGTAAAAAATCTAAGTAAAAAACTAAGTGACAGACATTTTGGAATTGGTTCAGATGGATTAATTTTATTGTGTAAAAGTAACATTGCTGATTTAAAAATGAGAATGTTTAATAAAGATGGAACCGAAGCACAAATGTGTGGAAATGGAATCAGATGTGTAGCAAAACTTGCTTATGAATTGGGGTTAATAGAAAGAGAAACGGCAACAATAGAAACACTTTCTGGAATAAAAAGTTTAAAACTTAATATAACTAAGGGAAAAGTAAATAATGTAGAGGTAGACATGGGAGAGCCTATATTAATACCTGAGAAGATTCCTATAATCAAAAACGAAAGTGTTAGAATTGAAGATAAAAAAATAAAAGCGAAATTTAAAATAAATAAAAAAGAATTTGAATTTACGTGTGTATCAATTGGAAATCCACATGCAGTTACATTTGTAAAGGATTTATCAAAGATAGAAATAAATAAGTATGGACCAATTTTTGAAAATTTAAATATATTTCCAGAGAAAACCAATGTTGAATTTGTAGAAATAGTAGACAAAGATAATATAAAAATGAGAGTATGGGAAAGAGGAACAGGAGAAACATTAGCTTGTGGAACAGGAGCATGCAGTTCGGTGGTGGCAGGTTATTTAAATAATTTTACAAATAGAAAAGTTAATGTTGAACTGTTAGGAGGAAATTTAGGAGTTGAATGGAGGTCAAATAATCATATATATATGAATGGACCTGCGGTAACAGTATTTAAAGGAGAGTGGATAAATGAGTAAAATAAATAGCAATTTTTTAAATCTTCAAAATAACTATTTATTTGTGACTGTAGCAAAAAGAGTAGATGAATTTAAAAAGAAGAATCCAGAAAAAAAGTTAATTAACCTAGGAATTGGAGATATAACTTTACCACTTCCAAAAGCGGTAGTAAAAGCTATGCAAGATGCTTGCAAAGAAATGCAAGAAAAAGAAACTTTTAGAGGATACGGGCCAGAAACTGGGTATGACTTTTTAAAGGAAAAGATTATAAAAAATGATTATCTGACTAAGAATATAGAATTTGAAAAAGATGAAATTTTTATATCAGATGGAATAAATTCGGATATATGTAATATCAGTGATATATTTGATGTGAATAATATTGTAGCAGTTCAAGATCCTGTATATCCAGCATATTTAGATACAAATGTTATTGCGGGTAGAAGCGGAAATTTCCATATAACAAACTATGAAAATATAATATATCTGGTATCTAATATTCAAAATAATTTTATACCAGAAATTCCAAAAACAAAAGTTGATTTAATATACTTATGCTATCCTAATAACCCAACAGGAGCAGTACTTACAAAAGCACAACTAAAAGAATGGATTGAATATGCAAAAGAAAATCATGCAATTATTTTATTTGATTCAGCTTATGAAGCATATATTTCTGACCCTAATATTCCACATTCAATTTATGAAATTGAAGGAGCAAAAGAGGTAGCTATTGAATTTAAGAGTTTTTCAAAGTCAGCAGGATTTACAGGAATTAGGTGTGCATATACTGTAATTCCAAAAGAATTATATGGGTATAATAGCAAAAACGAAATAGTACAAATAAATAAATTATGGACCAGAAGACAAAATACAAAATTTAATGGAGTATCATATATTACGCAAAGAGGAGCTGAAGCAACATATTTAGATGATGCACAAAATGAAATAAAAGAAAATATCAGGTATTATTTGAATAATGCAAATATAATAAAACAAGGATTAGTGGAGTCTGGATTTGATGCTTATCGGAGCCATAAATTCGCCATATATTTGGGTTAAAGTACCAAACAAACAAAACTCTTGGCAATTTTTTGATGAACTTTTAAATACCAAAAATATTGTAGGACTTCCAGGGAGTGGATTTGGTCCAAACGGAGAAGGATATTTTAGATTAACTGGTTATGGAAGTTATGAAGAAACAATAGAAGCAATTAAAAGAATAAAGTTAGATGTTATATAAGTAATGCTAAAGATTTGCAACTATAGATGAATACTATTTTTTAAAAACTCTTGATTTTATTGGCAAAATATGCTATCATATAAAAGGTACCGTTTACAGGTACTTTCAATACCTTTTACTTAGTTTTAGGGGATAATACTCCAAACTAAAACTCAGCTTAAGGCAAATTAATAATAGGAGGAAAATAAAATGACAAAGGAAAGAAAACAAGAAATTATTGAAACTTATAAAAGAGATGAAAAAGATACTGGTTCTCCAGAAGTTCAAATAGCTCTTTTAACAGAAAGAATCAATGAATTAACAGCTCATTTAAAAGTTCATGTAAAAGACAATCATTCTAGAAGAGGACTTTTAAAAATGGTAGGTGCAAGAAGAAACTTACTTAACTACTTAGCTAAAAAAGATGTTCAAAGATACAGAGACATCGTTGAAAAATTAGGATTAAGAAAATAATTTACAATTTGGACGTTTTGCTTTCATGCCGAACGTCCAATTTTGCGAATATTATATTAAAATCCAATAATTAATGGTATTAAAAGCAATAATTAAAATTAGAGAGTAGCTTGTATTATATGCTACTAAAAATAATAGCACATAATAGAGGTTACGCTAATTTTCATATTGCTTATAATATAAATAAAATAAAAAAGGAGAAAAATTTATGTTAAAAAAATACGAAACACAATTAGCAGGAAGAAATTTATCAATTGAAACAGGAAAAATTGCAGAATTAGCAAATGGTAGCGTAGTAGTACGTTATGGAGAAACAGTTGTTATGGTAAACGTAACAGCAGCAAAAGAACCAAAAGAAGGAGTAGACTTTTTCCCATTATCAGTAGATTATGAAGAAAAGTTATATGCAGTAGGTAAAATACCAGGAGGATTTACAAAAAGAGAAGGAAAACCAACAGACAAAGCTATACTAACATCAAGAGCAATTGACAGACCTTTAAGACCATTATTTCCAAAGGACTTTAGAAATGATACATGTGTTGTAGCAACTGTATTATCAGTAGATCCAGACAATAGCCCAGAAGTATGTGCTATGATTGGAGCATCAGCTGCACTTTCTATATCAGACATTCCATTTGGAGGACCTACAGCAGCAGTAGCAGTTGGATATGTTGACAATCAAATAGTTATAAACCCAACATTAGAACAAAGAGAAAAAAGTAGATTAACATTAACAGTAGCAGGAACACTTGAAAAAATTACTATGATAGAAGCTGGTGCTGATGAAATACCAAATGATACAATGCTTGAAGCAATTAAAACAGCACATGAAGAAATTAAAAAAATATGTAACTTTATTTCTGACATCAAAGCAGAAATAGGAAAACCAAAATTTGAATATAAATCATTTGCAACAGATCCAGAAGTTTATAACGAAATAGTAGCAAACTTTAAAGATAGAATGTATCAAGATGTACAAGCTACAGATAAAACTGTAAGAGATGCAAATATTGAAAAAATCACAGAAGATATTACCGCATATTTTGTTGGAAAATATGGAGAAGAATCAACAGAAGAAAAGAAAACAGATATTGCAGACAGTGTTCATGACTTAGAAAAAGCATGTGTAAGAGAAATGATTCTAGAAGAACATAAACGTCCAGATGGAAGAAAAATAGATGAAATAAGACCACTTTCATGTGAAGTTGGAGTACTTCCAAGAGTACATGGTAGTGCAATATTTACAAGAGGACAAACTCAAGTAATGTCTATAGTAACATTAGGAACAAATAACGAAGCACAAGAATTAGATGGATTAGATGAAGAAGAATCAAAAAGATATATGCACCAATATAACTTCCCATCATATAGTGTTGGTGAAGCAAGACCATCAAGAGGACCAGGAAGAAGAGAAATTGGACATGGAGCTTTAGCTGAAAAAGCATTAGTACCAGTTATACCTTCAGAAGATGAATTCCCTTATGCAATAAGAGTTGTATCAGAAGTATTATCTTCAAATGGTTCAACATCACAAGCAAGTATTTGTGGAAGCACATTAGCATTAATGGATGCAGGTGTACCAATTAAAAAACCAGTAGCAGGTATTTCGACAGGATTAGTTACAGATAAAAATGATCCAAGCAGATATATTATGCTTACAGATATTCAAGGAATAGAAGACTTCTTTGGAGATATGGACTTTAAAGTTGGTGGAACTAAAGACGGAATTACTGCTATACAAGTTGACATTAAAATAGATGGACTAACATATGATATAATTAAAGAAGCTTTTGAAAGAACAAAAGTAGCAAGAGACTATATTTTAGACAATATAATGTTACCAGTTATTAATGAACCAAGAAAAGAAGTTTCTAAATATGCACCAAAAATCATGATGGCAAATATAAGTGTTGAAAAAATAAAAGATGTTATCGGACCTGGAGGAAAAATGATTAATAAAATCATTGATGAAACAGGAGTTAAAATAGATATAAATGATGACGGAAAAGTTTGTGTATATGCTAATGATTCAGAGAGTGGCAAAAAAGCTATGGATATGATTTTAGACATTGCTAAAATTATTGAAGTTGGCGGAATATATGATGGAAAAGTAACAAAAATAATGCCATTTGGAGCATTTATAAATATTGGTGGAGGAAATGAAGGATTATTACACATTTCTAAAATATCAAACAAAAGAGTAGAAAAAGTTGAAGACGTACTAAGCGTTGGAGATGAAGTGACTGTTAAAGTTTCAGAGATTGATAATCAAGGTAGAATTAACTTAAATATGAAAGACTTAGAAGCTAGCAGTAACAATGAAGAACATAAAGAAAATGAGTAATTATTAAGATTTAATTAAAAATTTTAATAATAGTTGAATATTTTTAATAAGATATATATAATAAGTTTATAAACATAAAAAAGGAGAAAATTATGGAGTACTTATACATTATCCAACAAGCATTAGTGTGGATTATAACAATATTTTGGTTTTATCAATTAGCAATAAGTGTATGCTCATTAGTAAAGTTAAAAGATAAACCAATGTTGGTAAATAAAAACCATCGTTTTATGGCTATTATTCCTGCACACAACGAGGAAAATGTAGTAACAGAACTAATAGAAAGTTTAAAAAAGCAAAACTATCCAAAAGAATTACTTGATATATATGTAATTGCTGACAACTGCACAGATAAAACAGCAGAAGTTGCAAGAAATGCGGGAGCAATTGTATATGAAAGATTTGACCCAAGTAAAAAAACTAAAGGATATGCATTAAATTGGTTTTTAAGACAAAAAATTGATGAAAACGCACCTTATGATGCATTTTGTATATTTGATGCAGATAACATTGTTGACAAAGATTTCATAAAAAATATGAATAAAAAACTTTGCCAAGGTGAAGATGTGGTTCAAGGATATAGAGATATTAAAAATCCAACAGATAACTGGATTACAGCAGGATATGCAATATTCTACTGGACAATGAACCGTTTTTATCACTTAGCAAGATACAATGTAGGTTTATCACCATTAATTAATGGTACTGGCTTTATGGTTAAATTTGATGTTGTAAAACCTGAAGGATGGGTTACAAAAACTCTAACAGAAGATATTGAGTTTTCACTAAAAAGAATAATTAAAGGTAAAAAATTAGGTTGGGCTGTAGATGCAGTAGTTTATGATGAACAACCTTTAGGATTTAAACAAAGCTGGAAACAAAGAACAAGATGGACAGTTGGACACATGCAATGTATAAAAGAATATACTAAACCATTGGCTGTAGCTGTCAAAGAGCATAAAACTATAATGAACTTTGATGGATTCCTATATATTATAGGAAGTATACCAATGTTTGTATTAACCTTAGTCTTATTAGCAATAAACGTTATTATGTATGCAGGAAATGGCATGACAACAGCAGATTTAGTTGTAAATATGTTAAGATACGTAATACCAACTTTCTTATTACCAATAGGAACAGCAGTATTAATTATGTTACTAGATAAAAGACCAATAAAACCTATGATAAAAGGATTATTATGTTATCCATTATTCTTAGGTTCATGGATTGCTATAAACTTTAAATGCTTATTTAAACGTGATACTACATGGGAAAAAATTGACCATGTTAGAAAAATTGCTATTCATGAAGTATCAAATGTAGAAACTGAAGAAGTTCAAAATTAACAATTATGGCAAGAAAGGTTAATCTTTTCTTGCCATTTTTTGATGTTATATTTGTAGTAATAAAAAATGGCAAAAAACATTCAAAAATAGGAGTAAAGCTATGGAAAAATCAAAGGAGAAAAGCATGCTTAAAATTTTAATAATTTTAGCAATTACATTATGTGCAATTGCTGGAATAGTGATGTTATCAATAAATTTTTATATAGTAAATAAGACTAAAAATAAAATAATTACAGAGGAACAAGCAAAAGAATTAAAAGACATAGATTGTATTTTAGTGTTGGGAGCTGGAATATGGGGCAATAAACCAAGCCCAATGCTAGAAGATAGGCTATTGCAAGGAATAGCATTATACAATAATGGTACGTCTTCAAAAATAATTATGAGTGGTGACCATGGAAAAGAAGAATATGATGAAGTAAATGTAATGAAGGACTTTGCAATTGAAAAGGGTGTGAAATCAGAAGACATATTTATGGATCATGCTGGTTTTTCAACTTATGATAGCTTATACCGTGCAAAAGAGGTTTTTGAAGCTAAAAAAGTTGTAATTGTTACTCAAAAATATCATTTACATAGAGCATTGTATGTGGCGGAAAAATTAGGAATAGATGCTTATGGAGTTTCTTCAGATCCAAGAACATATAGAGGACAATTTGTAAGAGAAATAAGAGAAATTTTAGCAAGAGACAAAGACTTTTTTAAATGTATAGTAAAACCAGAGCCAACATACTTAGGTGATACAATACCAGTAAGCGGCAACGGAGACACTACAAATGATAAGAAATAAAAGTTTATTAATTTATTAAAAGCAATAAAATAGGCTAATTAATAGTATAGATAGATAATGTCGATTTTTGACATACGAATTTGCGTGCAAAATGTGACTAAGTATAGTACAATAATACTAACTTAGTTGCAGTTTTTTTAATATGCATACAATTTTCTTAAACATAATTATTTTCAAAATAATATTATAATTGTTTTCTGACTTAGAATGTTTGATCATTGTATATTTATAATATCTAAAAGTAAATATCACATTAAATAGTATTTTAATTCTGTAAAAATTAGATTTCAAAGTTACCCCCAAAATATGAAAAATACAAATTAACAAGGAATGAAGATGTATTTTTATGCGAAAATGCAACTAAAATACAAAATTTAAAGGAGAAAAAATATATGGAGTCAATTAATAACAAAAAACAAATCAAGAAATATCCACCAAAAATGGATATAATATTTCAAGCAATATTTGGAGAAGTAGGGAGTGAAAACATAACAAAAGATTTTTTAGAAAAAATATTAAAAAGAAAAATAGAAAAAATATCCCTAGACCAAAATCCAATATTAAGACGAGAATTAAAAAGTGACAAATTAGGAGTACTTGATATAATAACAGAATTAGATGGAAAAGAAAAATGTAATATAGAAATGCAATTAATAGACAAAAATAATATTATTGAAAGAATGCTATATTATTGGTCAAAAATTTATACAAAACAAATAAAAGCGGGAGAGGATTATAATAAACTAGAGAAAACAATAGTAATATTGATAGCAGATTTTAATATAAAAGGTCTAGAAGAAGTAACATATCATAGTACGTGGAAAATAATGGAGACAAATTATGCTAAAAAGTTAATATTGACAGATAAATTGGAGCTTGATATAATTGAATTGTCAAAGATAAAGGGTAGAGAAAATGAAAAAGATCAATTGTTAGATTGGTTAATATTTTTAGAAAATCCAGAAAGTGAGAGGGTGACACTAAAAATGGAAGAAAATGAAAATTTGAAAGATGCAGTTGAAAAGTTAAACAAAATAAGTGAAGACGAAAAAATGCAAAGAATAATTGAACTAAGAGAAAAAGCTATAAGAGATGAACATGCAATATATGAAAAAGGTGTAAATGATGGAGTTGAAAAAGGGTCAAAAGAAAAAGAATTACAAATAGCAAAAAACATGTTAAAAAAGGGAATAAAAGAGTCAGATATCAAAGAAATTACGGGATTAACAAAGGAAGAAATTGAAAAATTAAAAAGAAAATAAATAAAATTATAGAGTATCACATAATATGTGAAGTATTTACATATTATATGGTACTTTATTTAGTTAAGTATTGTTGAATTCTTTCAATTCGTATTAAAAGTGATTTGAATAGTATAGACAACCCAAAATAACAGTGATATAATTTGCTTCAAAAGGAGAGAAAATAAATGAAGAAAACAAAGTACTTACACATTGCAATAATTATATTAGGAATAATATTTATATCAATACCAGTATTTCATAGTAACTTATGGTTTGATGAAAGCTATTCAGTAGGAATGGCAAATAAAAGCTTTATAGATATTTGGAACATTGGAAGTAATGATGTTCACCCTATATTGTATTATTGGATATTACATATAATTTATTTAATATTTGGAACAAACTTATATTTATACAGAATAATTTCGGTAATTCCATTAGCAATATTAGGAATTTTAGGGTATACACATATAAGAAAAGACTTTGGAGAAAAAGAAGGTATATTATTTTCATTTTTCACATTCTTTTTACCAATAGCCTCAGTTTATTCAGGTGAAATTAGAATGTATACATGGGCAATGTTATTTGTAACATTAATGGCAATATATGCATATAGAATATATAAAAATTCTAGTACTAAAAATTGGATTATATTTGCAATATTTAGCTTAACATCAGCTTGCATTCATTACTATGCTTTAGCAACAGCAGGTGTAATAAATTTAATATTATTCATATACTTATTAAAAAAAGGATTAAAACAAAAAAGTTATACAAAAGAATTAAAATGCTTTACTATTTCAGCGATAGCACAAATAGTATTGTACATACCATGGCTACTATGCTTAATAAAGCAAATATTTGGAGTTGCAAAAGGATTCTGGATTCCAAAACTATCAATTGAAACATTAATACAAACATTTTGTTTTCAATTTACAGGTGACTTAGATACAATGTGTGCACCACAATGGGTATCAATAACATTAGGGTTAATATTATTGGCATATTGTATTTATTGTATTATAATAAATAAAGGAGAAAAATTAGCAGGTAAACTAGCAATAGGAGTTTATTTAATAGTATTTTCGGTAATGGCTATAGTGTCTATTGAGGCACCAATATTTTATCCACGTTACTTTTTAAATTTAACAGGATTGTTTATATTTTTCATAGCTTTCTTTATGGCAAAAGACAAGCAAAAAATATTAACAATAATAGTTTGTGCTATTACATTTTTAACAGCAGTATTTGTTAACTTAAATGTAATTAAAATGAACTATGCTGAAAATAATAAATTGCCAATAGAATATGTAAAACAAGATTTACAACAAGGCGATATGATATTATTTGGCAACAGAGGTAGTGGATTTGCAATAAGCATGCAGTTTGAAAATGTACCAAATTGTTTCTATGACTATGATAACTGGAATGTAGATCCAGCATATAGAGCATTTGGAAAAGAAATGATATATACAAATAGCCTTGATGTTTTTGAAGACTATAAAGGAAGAATATGGCTAGTAAATTCTGACAATTATAGCATATACGAAAAATTTAAAGAAGAATATGGAGATAAAATAAAGCTTGTAAAACAAGATATTTTCTATACAGAATATCATAAATATAATTATTCAATTTGCTTAATTGAAAAAGATATTTAAAAGGAGAAAGACATTGCAATTATTTAATAATTTAAATTCAACTGATGATATAAAAGTATATTCTTTTGTTGGTCCATCAGGTACAGGAAAAAGCTATAGAGCACAAATGGTAGCAAAAGAAAATAATGTAAAATACATTATTGATGATGGCTTACTTGTTTCTGAAAATAATGTTGTTGCAGGAACATCTGCCAAAAAAGCTCCAACAAAAGTAGAAACTGTAAAAAAAGCAATATTTATAAATGAAAAAGACAGAAATGAAATGAGAAAAGCAATAAGAAAGTATAAACCAGAGTCTATATTGATTCTGGGTACTTCTGATGGAATGATTGATAAAATTACAGAAAACCTAGGTATTCCAAAGCCTTGTAAAAGAATATATATTCAAGATGTTGCTACAGAAGCTGAAATAGAAGAAGCAAGAAGAATACGTACAACACAAGGAAAACACGTAATTCCAGTACCAACTTTTGAAATAAAAAAAGACTTTTCAGGATATATATTAGATCCACTTCAAATATTTAAATTTAAAGGAAAAGGAAATGATCCATATATAGCTGAAAAATCTATAATAAGACCAACATTCAGCTATATGGGAAAATTTACAATATCAGATTCAGTGTTTAGACAAATGGCTGAATACTTGGCAAAACGTTCTGATGCAATACATAAAGTTATGAGAACAAGAGTTGAAAGCACACCAGAAGGACCAATTATATATATGGAAGTTTCAATAAACTTTGGATTTAATATATTAACAGCTTTAAGAGAATTCAAAGATAAAATAAGGAAAGAAATAGAAAGGCTAACAACAATGAGTGTAAAAGATATTACAATTGTTGCGAAAGCTGTATATGTACCAGAAAAAGAGAAAAAAGAAGAATAATTAAAAAATTTGGAGGAAATGATATGTCATTTATAGTTGCAATTGATGGACCAGCTGGAACAGGAAAAGGAACAATAACAAAGCTAATAGCAAAGGAATTAGGCTTTGTAAATATAGATACAGGGGCGATGTATAGGTGTGCTACGCTGCAAACGCTAAGACAGGGAATAACAAATATTGAAGAAAAAGAAAAAATTATACAAATTACTCAAAATATTGATATAAAAATGAAAAGTGAAGCGGGAGAGCAACAAATATATCTAAATGATGAAAATGTAAGTAAAGAAATTAGAAGTAAAGAAGTATCTGCATTTGTTTCGCCAGTATCGTCAATACCGGAAGTAAGAAAAATAATGGTAGATTTGCAAAGAAAAATGGCACAAAACGCAGATGTAATAATGGAAGGAAGAGATATTACTACAGTGGTGTTCCCAAATGCAAATGTTAAAATATATTTAGATGCAAGTGTAGAAGAAAGAGCAAAAAGAAGATATAAAGAGAATCAAGAAAAAGGAATATCTATGACATATGAAGAAGTTCTAGAAGCAATAAAAACAAGAGACTACAATGATATGAATAAGCCTGTAGGAGCACTAAAAATAGCAGATGACGCAATAGTAATAGATTCAACCAAGTTATCAATTGAACAAGTAAAAGAAGAAGTAAAACAAATTATTTTAAATAAAAAGGAGGAGAACTAAAATGGCAATTCTATTACCAGGAGGAGCAGGATATATTGGAAGTCATACAGCAGTTGAATTATTGAAAAAAGGAAAAGAAATAGTCATACTTGATAATTTTTCAAATAGTAAACCAGAAGTATTAGATAAAATAAAACAAATAACAGGAAAAGATTTTAAATTTTATGAATTAGACTATACAAATAAAGAAGAAGTAGAAAAGGTTTTTAAAGAAAATAATATAGAAGCTGTAATTAATTTTGCTGGTTATAAAGCGGTTGGGGAATCAGTAAGAAAACCAATAGAATATTATACAAATAATATATGCGGAGCACTAACACTTTTAGATGTAATGAGAAAATATAATTGCAAAAAATTCATATTTAGCTCATCAGCAACAGTATATGGAGACCCAGAAGTGGTTCCTATAACGGAAGAATGTAAAGTTGGTGGAACAACAAATCCTTATGGAACAACAAAGTTATTTATTGAAAGAATACTAGAAGATGTATATAAATCAGATAATGAGTGGGATATATGTATATTAAGATATTTTAATCCAGTTGGTTCACATGAAAGCGGATTAATAGGAGAAGAGCCAAATGGAATACCAAATAACCTAATGCCATATATAGTAAGAGTGGCAAGCGGACAGCTAGAGCAATTATCAGTATTCGGAAATGATTATAATACACCAGATGGAACAGGAGTTAGAGATTATATACATGTTGTAGACTTAGCCAAAGGACATGTGAATGCATTAGAAAAATTAGAAAAAGAACAAAAGGGATTATATATTTATAATTTAGGAACAGGAATAGGATACAGTGTATTAGATGTTGTTAAAGCATTTGAAAAAGCGACAGGTAAAACAGTAAAATATAGAATTACTGAAAGAAGACCTGGAGATATAGCAACATGTTATGCAAATCCAACAAAAGCAAAACAAGAGCTAGGTTGGCAAGCAGAGAAAAACTTAGAAGATATGTGTAGAGATTCTTGGAATTATATACAAAAAAATAATTAAAAAATAGCACTTACAACTTAAAAAATTGTAGGTGCTTTTTCATGCAAATTAGCTAGAAAAATGTCGTTAAAGGGTTGCTTTTTATAGAAGAGTATTATAGAATGATAAATGTAAAATTTTATAGATATTTAAGGGGATAATATGAAAGAATTACTTAAAAAAAATAAAAATATTCTTTTGATTTTAATAGACATAATGGTAATAATATGCTGTTATGTAGTAGCAATGTTATTTTTAAATACTAAGATAAATAATTTGCAGAACTTTATGATAGATATGGTAATAGTCGTTATTGTCTATCAAATATTTTTAAATTGTTTTCGTATGTATCAAAACATGATAAGATACGAAGTTGGAAAAGACTATGTGAAATATATAATAAGTGCATCACTTTCAGTAGTAATACTAACACTTATTGATAAAGGATTTAATTTAGAATATATCAATTTAAGAGTAAATGTTTTATCAGGTATTTTAACTGCAGGTACATTTGTAATGTATAGATTATTAGGAAGATCTATAGCTGCAAGAAAAATGTCGAAATATGAAAAAATAAATAAAAACCAAGACAATAAAGCAAATAATTTACTTATAATTGGTGCTGGAATGGGAGCTAGAGAAATTATTATAGCAATAAAAAACAATATGCGAGATAAATACAATATTGTAGGAATTATAGATGATGATATAAGCAAAATAAATCATTATATTTTAGGAGTTAAAGTATTAGGAACAAGATATGACATACCCAAAATAGCCAAAGAAAAAAACGTGGATTTAATATTTTTTGCAATAAATAAAATAGATGCAATTTCAAGAAGAAAAATATTAGAAATATGTCAAGAAACTGGTGTAAAAACAAGAGTACTTCCAACAACAGAAGAAGTAATTACAAAACATGGAGCTATGAATAGCCTAAGAGATGTACAAATAGAAGATTTACTAGGAAGAGAACCAGTACATTTAGATAACAAAAACATAAATTCATTAATAAAAAATAAGACTGTATTAGTAACAGGTGGAGGAGGTTCAATAGGTTCAGAACTATGTAGACAAATTGTTAAATATGATCCTAAAAGATTAGTAATATTAGACATATATGAAAACAATTTATATGATATAGAAATGGAACTAAGAGCTGAATATCCAAAATTAAATCTAGAAGCAATTGTAGCAAGTGTAAGAGATAAAGCAAGACTAAACAATGTTTTTGAAACATACAAACCTGAGATAGTATTTCATGCAGCAGCACATAAGCATGTACCACTAATGGAAAAAAGCCCATTAGAAGCAATTAAGAACAATGTGTTTGGAACATATAATGTAGTAAACTGTGCAGATGAATATGGAGTAGAAAAATTTGTACTAATCTCAACAGATAAAGCAGTAAACCCAACAAACATAATGGGAGCAAGTAAAAGAGTCTGTGAAATGATAGTACAAGCTAAAAACAAAGTAAGTAATACAGAATATGCAGCAGTTAGATTTGGAAATGTATTAGGAAGCAATGGTTCAGTTATACCATTGTTCAAAAAACAAATTGAAAGAGGCGGACCAGTTACTGTAACTCATAAAGACATTACAAGATTTTTCATGACAATACCAGAAGCGGTACAGCTTATATTACAAGCAGTTACATATGCAAAAGGTGGAGAAATATTTGTACTAGATATGGGGGAACCTGTAAAAATATATGATTTGGCGGTTAGTTTAATAAAGTTACTAGGATATGAGCCAAATGTAGACATACCAATAGAAATTACAGGATTAAGGCCGGGAGAAAAGCTATATGAAGAAATACTAATGTCAGAAGAAGGTTTAACATCAACAAAACACAATAAAATATTTATAACAGAACCAATGAGTATAACAATGGAAGAACTTGAAGAAAAATTAGAGAAGCTAAAAGAACTACTAAAACTTGAAAAAGACGAAAATAGTGAAGTAAAAAGATATATCAAAGAAATAGTGCCAACATTTAAAGAACCAGAAGAGGTAAATAACAAAGGAAAGGAAAAATAAAAATGGAAAAAAGAATTTTTTTAGCATCACCTCACATGTCTGAAGAGGGATATGAAAAAGAATATATAAAAGAGGCTTTTGATACAAACTGGATAGCTCCACTAGGAGAAAATGTAAACAAGTTTGAAGAAGAATTAGCTCATTATGTTGGAGCAAAATATGGAGCTGCATTATCAGCAGGAACTGCTGCTATACATATGGCACTAAAAGCTTTAGATGTAAAAGAAGGAGACATTGTATTTTGTTCAACTCTTACATTTTCTGCAACTGCTAACCCAATTATATATCAAAATGCAACTCCAGTTTTTATTGACTGTGATAGAGAAACATGGAATATGGACCCAGAAGCACTAAAAAAAGCTTTTGAAAAATATCCAAATCCAAAAGCAGTAGTTATAGTACACTTGTATGGAACACCTGCTAAAATGGACGAAATAATGGCAATATGCAACGAACACAATGTACCATTAGTAGAGGATGCGGCTGAAAGTTTAGGGGCAACATATAAGGGAAAACAAACAGGAACATTTGGAAAATATGGAATTTTCTCGTTTAATGGTAACAAAATAATTACAACAAGTGGTGGAGGTATGCTTGTATCTGATGATGAAGAAAGAATACAAAAAGTACGTTTTTGGGCAACTCAATCAAGAGATAAAGCACGTTATTATCAACACTCAGAAATAGGCTATAATTATAGAATGAGCAATATAGTTGCAGGAATAGGAAGAGGACAATTAAAAGTTTTAAATGACAGATTAGCTAAAAAGAAAGAAATATATGAAACATATAAAGATGCATTTAAAGATATACAAGAAATAGAGATGAAACCAGTACCAGCAGATACAAAACCAAATTATTGGTTATCTACAATGCTATTAAAAGAAGGCTCAAAAGTTACACCATTAAATGTTATGGAAGCATTAGACAAAGAAAATATAGAATCAAGACCAATTTGGAAACCAATGCATATTCAACCGGTATTTGAGAAATTTGACTTTATAAAAGTAGAAGAAAAACCTATATCAGAGGATATATTTGCAAGAGGAGTATGTTTACCAAGTGATACAAAAATGACTAAAGAAGAACAACAAGAAGTAATAAGAATTATTAAAGAATTATTTTAGGAGATTGCAAGATGTATAAAAAATTCATGAAGAGATTTTTAGACCTAGTGCTAAGTATAATGGCATTTATAATATTAATGCCATTAATGCTTATTATATATACATTAGTAAGAGTAAAACTAGGAAAACCAGCTATTTTCAAACAACAAAGACCAGGAAAAGATGAGAAAATATTTACTTTATACAAATTTAGAACAATGACAGATGAGAAAGATGAAAATGGTAATCTGCTACCAGATGAACAACGTTTGACTAGATTTGGAAAAATACTTAGAAGTACAAGCTTAGATGAATTACCAGAACTTGTAAATATTATAAAAGGTGATATGAGCATTGTAGGACCAAGACCATTACTTGTAGAATATTTGAGATGTTATACAGAAGAAGAAAGAAGGAGACATGAAGTAAGACCAGGATTAACAGGACTTGCACAAATAAGTGGAAGAAATTCAATTAGTTGGGAAGAAAAATTTAAAGAAGATTTGAGATATATTCAACATATAAGTTTTATAAATGATTTAAGAATAGTATTAAAGACGGCAACTAAAGTTCTTAAAAGAGAAGGAATAAAACAAGAAGGTGAAGCTACAATGTCAAATTTATTAGAGGAAAGGAAAAAAACAAGATTATGAAAGAATCAATATTATTTTGTAGTGTAGGAAGAAGAACGAAATTATTACAAGATTTTAAAAATACATTGAATGGAGAATACAACTTAGTCGCAACCGATAATTCTAATATTGCGCCAGCTCTATATGTGGCTGACAAAAGTTATATTGTACCTAAAATATATGATACAAATTATATTAATACAATATTGAGCATCTGCAATAAGGAGAATGTTAAAGCTGTAATGACGTTAATAGATCCTGAAATAGAGGTATTAGCAAAAAATGAAAGTAAATTTACAGAAAAAGGGATAAAATTATTTATTCCTGAATATGAAACTGCACACTTATGTTTTGATAAATATGAAATGTATAAGTATTTAACAAGTAAACAAATAAAAACAGTTTTAACATATAGGACATTCGAAGATTTTATAGATGGATATAATAAAGGAAAGATAAATTTTCCAGTATTTGTAAAACCTGTAAGCGGAAGTGGAAGCATTGGGGCAAGAAAAATTGAAAATATGGAAGATTTAAAATCTGCGACGGATGACGATTGTAATTTAATAATACAGGAATTTATGGATGGAATTGATCTGGATGCTGATGTGTATATAGACATAATAAGCAATAAAGTTGTTAATGCTTTTTCAAAGAAAAAATTGTCAACTAGGATAGGTGGCGCAAATAAAACAATATCTTTCAAAGATGAAAAATTATTTAATACTATAAAGGAAATAGTTAAAGTATTTAAATTTAGAGGAACAATTGATATAGACTTTTTCTACAAAAATGGAGAATATTATTTGTCTGAAGTTAATCCTAGATTTGGTGGTGCATATATTCATGCATATGGTTCAGGGGTTGATTTTGTAAAAAATATAGTAAATAATATACAAGGAAATGAAAACAAAGAGGAAATAGGCAATTATGAAGAAGACATAGTGATGATGATGTATGATGATGTTATCATTAAGAAAAAAAATGAACTTGTTTAAAATTGAAAGGAATTAGAATGAAAAAAGTTTTATTTGTAGCTACAATAACTGGTCATATTAAATCATTTCACATTCCATATCTTAAATGGTTCAAAGAGCAAGGATATGAAGTACATGTGGCAAGTAGTGGAGATGAAGAGATACCTTATTGCGATAAACATTTTAATTTAAATTTTGCAAGATTTCCTATTAAGTTACAAAACATTAAGGTATATAAAGAATTAAAAAATATAATAGAAGAAAATAAATATGAAATTATTCATTGTCATACCCCTGTTGGAGGAGTAATAACTAGACTAGCGGCAAGAAATGCAAGAAAAAAATATAATACTAAAGTTATATATACTGCTCATGGTTTCCATTTTTATAAAGGAGCACCGGCCATAAACTGGATGATATATTATCCAATAGAAAAGTACTTAGCTCGATATACTGATTGTCTAATAACAATTAATCAAGAAGATTATGAAAGAGCAAAAAGAAAAATAAAAAAGGCTAAATCAATAAAATATGTTCATGGTGTAGGATTTAATGTAGAAAGATTAAATATAGTGCCAGAAGAAAATTACAAAGAAAGAATGAATTGCAATAAGGGTGATATTATATTTTGCTATGTGGCAGAGATTAATAAAAATAAAAATCAAGAAATGATAGTAAAATGCATTAAGAAAATAAAGAATGACTATCCAAATATTAAAGTGTTATTAGCAGGCAAAGATAGTAGTAATGGAAAGTTTGGAGAGCTAGTGGGACAAGAAGGACTAGAGGACGATATACTACTACTAGGAAATAGAGAAGATATAGGAGAATTGTTATCAATAACAGATATATACTTAGCATCTAGCTTAAGAGAAGGATTGCCTGTAAATATAATGGAGGCAATGTACAAAAAATTACCAATAATAGCTATGGACAACAGAGGACATAGAGCTCTAATTGAAAATGGAAAAAGTGGAATTATTATTAAGAATGAAGAAATGATGAAAGAAAAAATTATAGAGTTGATAGATGACGAAAAACAAAGAGCTTATTTAGGAACTAATGCATACCAAGATGTACAGCAATTTAAAATAGATAATGTTATAAAAGAAATGGTACAAATATATGAAGGAGTAAATCAAATATGAATGAAGGAAAGATTAGGGTACTGCATGTCATTAGACACATGAATACAGGTGGTGCAGAAACACTAATAATGAATTTATATAGAAATGTAGATAGAGAAAAAATACAATTTGATTTTTTGGTTTTTGGAGATGGAATCTTTGACAAAGAAATAAATCAATTAGGCGGGAAAATATATTATATGAAATACTTAACTGAAATAGGACAAATTAAATTCAAAAAAAATCTAATTGAATTTTTTAAAACACATAGAGAATATAAAATAGTACATTCACATATAGACCAAGTATCAGGAATAATTTTAGAGGCAGCAAAAAAAGCAGAAGTGCCAGTCAGAATATCACATAGTCATAGTACAGGAAATAGTAATAATTGTATTGCCAAAATATATAAGAAAATATTACAAACCAAAATAAATAAAAATGCAAATGTGTTTTTTGCATGTTCTGAGAATGCAGCAAAATGGTTATTTAAAAAGATGGATTATAAAGCATATATAATTAATAATGGAATTGATACAGAGAAATTTGCTTTTTCGGAAGAAAACAGAAAACAGATAAGAGAAGAATTTAATATTAAGGATGGTACAGAAGTCATAGGACATGTGGGAAGTTTAATTCCTGTAAAAAATCACAAGTTTATATTAGAGGTTTTTGAGGAATATATTAAAATGAGACCAAATACAGTATTAATGTTGGTAGGGAATGGAAGATTAAAGGAAAAATTAAAGCAAGATGCTAAAAACTTAAATATTGAAAAAAATATTTTTTTCACTGGAATAAGATCTGATGTTCAAAAATTTTATTCAGCTTTTGATATGTTTATATTTCCATCATTATATGAGGGAATAAGTACAGCATTAATAGAGGCACAAACAAATGGATTAACAATATTTGCTTCTAGTGCTGTGGATTCAAAAACAGATATTACAAATACAATAAATTTTATAGATTTAAAAGATAGCGCTGAAAATTGGGCAAAGAAAATTGAAAGAACAGATATTAAAAGGTATAACAATATAGAAAAAATAAAAGAAAACGGATTTGATATAAAGGAAATTGCTAGGAACTTAGAAAAAAAGTATTATGATTTATATTATAGGAAAGAAGAGTATGGAAAAGAATAATAATGACATAGTAAAGGTTATACATATTGTTGGAAAAATGGATATGGGTGGACAAGAAACATTTATTATGAATCTATATAGAAATATAGATCGTAATAAAATACAATTTGACTTTATAGTTCATTCAAAGGAAAAAGGTTATTATGATGATGAAATAGAAAAACTTGGAGGGAAAATATATAGGATAACACCTTTGAGCAAAAACATTTTTAAACATATATTAGAATTATATAAAGTTTTAAAGGTAAACAACAAATATATTTTACATAGACATACATGTTCTTCTATAATAGCTATAGATTTATTGGTTGCTAAATTAGCAAAAATAAAAAAAAGAATAGTGCATTCACATGCAACTAAATCATCAACACATGAAGTTGCAAATAAAATGTTTATGTTTCTTATGAATAAATTAGCAACAGATAAATTGGCATGTAGTAATGAGGCTGGAAAATTTTTATATGGAGAAAAAAGTAAATTTAAAGTAATACATAATTCAATTGAACTTGAACAATTTGAATTTAATGAACAGACAAGAGAAGAAGTAAGAAAAGAACATAAATGTAAAGATAAATATGTTATAGGACACGTTGGAAGATTTGATGAAGCAAAAAATCACAAATTTATACTTGAACTTATGGAACAAATAGTAAAGAAAAATTCTAATGTAGAATTGTGGCTAATAGGAGATGGAGAATTAAGAAAAGAAATTGAAGAAGATGCGGAAAACAAAAAAATAAAACAATATATTAAATTTATGGGAACTCAGAAAAATGTAAATAGATTACTAATGGCTATGGACGTTTTTATATTTCCATCTATTTATGAAGGTCTTGGAATTGCGTTAATAGAAGCACAGTGTACAGGATTAAACTGTGTTGTTAGTAATCAAATCCCAAATGAAGCAATAATCACTAATAATGTCAAAAAACTTGATCTTAAAGAAGAAAAAGAAATATGGATTAAAGAAATATTAAGAGAACCAAAAGAAAAAAGAATTATAGATATGGATGAGGAAAAAATAAGACAATATGGAATTAACAATTTACTGAAAGAAATGAAAGATGTCTATATGAATTAATAAAGGAAAGAAAGAGTATGATATATTATTTATTACTACTAATAATTATTAGTATAACTTATTTATTAACTAATTATTTAATAAAAAATGAGAATAAAAAAACTATATTTTTAAGTGTAGCTTTTATAGAAATGTTGCTATTTTTAGGACTAAGAGATACGTCAGTTGGAATTGATTTAAAAAATTATATACCTTTTTTTAATTTATTTAAAGACTCAGGATGGGATATTGTACTTAGGATAAAATTAGAAAAAGGATATATTATATATAATAAGTTAATTGGACTAGTTGGAGGAGAAAATTTATTTTTATTTATTACAGCTCTAGTTAGCTTATTTGGAGTGTATTTTTCAATATTAAAATATTCAAAGAATTATTTTTTAAGTACATTTATATTTATTACGATGCATTTTTACATCTTTTTGTTTTCAGGTCTTAGACAGGCAATTGCATATTCAATTATATGGATTAGCTTAAAGTATATTAAAGAAAGAAAGCTATTAAAATTTTTAGCATTAGTTTTAATTGCGACAACTTTTCATAAAACAGCAATTATATTCTTACCAGTATATTTTTTGTCAAACAAAAAATTGACGCATAAGTATCTTATAATATTTTTAATTGTTATTTTAATGACTTTCATATTTAAATTGCAAATATTTAATATTATAACAAAATTAGTTTATGGTAATTATGCTGCAATACAAAATGGTGGTGGATATAAATTATTGCTACTATTAATTATTATTTTTGTTGGAAGTTTATACATACTTTATAAGAAGAATAATAAAGAAGAACAAGAGCAGAATAACATTTGGCTTAATATGCTACTAATAGGAATTCTAGTACAAACATTAGCTAGTATAGAAGGTAATATAGCAAGATTAACAATGTATTTTGAATATTCTATTATATTCTTAATTCCAAATATAATAGAAGAAATTGACGATAAAAAGATAAGAATATTTCTTAAATGTATAGTCTACATATTACTTACAGTTTACTTTGTAATAAGTATACAAAATTCGACGTCATATATTCCATATAAGATGTTTATGTTTTAGGAGGAAAAATTGAAAATTTTAATAATTGGAGACTTGTATTCAGCAAACTTAGGTGATGGAATAATCTGTGAAAATGTAAAAGAAATTATAAAAAAAGAAAATAGTGAGCAAAAATTACAAATAAAGTTAGTTGACATATATTGTAAGAATGGATACATAAAAGATGACAAAAGCCAAGCTAACGTGAAGAGAAATAATATAAGTGACTTCATTAGAAGTATTATATATAAAAGTGAATTTATTACATATAAAATTCAAGATATTAAAACCAAAAAAAGAATAAAAAAAATATGCGAAGAACATTATGACTTAGCAATATTTGCAGGGGGGCATTTATTTATTCCGTATTTTACTTTTCAAATTTATAATTTTGTAAAATATCTATCTAAAAATAATGTTAAAATTATTTTTAATGGATGTGGAGTTGGAAAAATAAAAAGTCCAATTTTAATGCATAAAATTAGAAAAACATTAAGAAATAAAAACATTTTATATGTATCTTCAAGAGACAATATTGATATGTTAAAACAAAAATATATGTGTAAGTCAAATATTGAAGTTAGAAAGACGTATGATCCTGCAATATTCACAAGAGATACTTATGGTATTACAAAAAATGAGAACTCTAAGATAATTGGATTAGGAGTAATGAAAATAGGCAATATACCAGAAGATACCTTGATTGAATTTTGGAAGGGAATTATTGAAGAATTAAATAGAAAGGGATATAAATGGCAGATATTCTGTAATGGAAATAAGGATGACTATATCCTGTCGTGTAAAGTTTTAAAAAAATTAGACATGCCTATAGAGGAAAAATACATTGCTGAAAGACCAACATTACCAAAGCAATTAGTAGAAACAATTTCAAGGTACCATTGCTTGATTTCATGTAGATTACATAGTCACATTGTAGCTTATTCACTAGATATACCAACAATAGCAATTGTATGGGATGAAAAAATAAAATTCTTTTTTAAAAACTTATCATTGGAAAATAGATACTTTGAGTTAGAGGCTAAAAATATTAGCAAAATTATAGATAAATTAGTTGAAATAAAAGATACACACTATGATATGCAAGAAATGGAAAAGGAAAAAAATGTTGTAGTTAGAAACTTGAAAATATAGTAAGAAGGGAGAAATAAAAATTCCATGGAACAAACTCAAAAACATGGACAAATAAAATCGGGAATAATATTATCTTATGCATTTGTATTTGTTAGTTTTGCAATTAATTTTATATACACGCCAATTTTAACTAATAATTTAGGACAAAACCATTATGGAACATATAGTTTAATAATATCAATTGTTAGTTATTTAGAAATTTTAAATAATGGTATGGCTAGTACATATATAAAATTTGCAGCAAAATACTTTAACAAGGACGATGAAGAATTAGCAAATATAAATGGACTAATAGTGAAAATATGTATTATTTTTGCTATAATAGCAATTATAGCTGGAGTTATACTTATATTTTCATTGCAGAACATTTTCAAGAATTTTTCTGATTTAGAAATTAAAGAGATGAAAGTTATGCTTTCAATAATGTTAGTTAATGTTACAATTGTTACAATTTCATCTCTATTTGAATCTTATATTGTATTAAATGAAAAATTTGTCTTTCAAAAAATACTTTTAATATGTAAGAAAGTGCTATTACCAGTAATTACTATCCCACTACTAATAATAGGTTTTAAAGGTATAATGGTTGTAACGATTACTACTGTTATCAATCTTGTGGCATTAATATTAAATACAAGATACTGTAAGAAAAAATTAAACTTAAAAATAAAATTTGCAAAGACAGAGAAACGAGTAATAAAAGATATATTTATATTCTATATTTTTATGTTACTAACTGTTATAATAGATCAAATAAACTGGAATATAGACTCAATTATTATTGGTATAAAAAGAAATGCAAAGGAAGTTGCAATATATTCAATAGCAGCACAAATAAATGCGATATACATGACAATTGCAACTACTGTTGCTGGAGTTTTTACTCCACGAATTCATTTTATAGTTAATCAAGAAAAAAATGATACTGAAAAAAACAATGAGATATTAGAGCTTATTACAAAAGTCGGAAGAATACAATGCATGACAATCTTCCTAATTTTATTTGGATTTATATTTTTTGGAAAACAGTTTATTATATTATTATTTGGAAAAGAATACGAATTAGCTTATATTGCGGCAGTGTTATTAATTGCACCAATATCATTTGTGCTTATAAAAGGAAATATATTAGAAGTGTATAGAGCAAAAGATAAGCAAAAGGTTAGAACAATTATATATTTTATAATAGCTGTTATTAATATAATAGCAAGCTATAATGCTTGTGAAAAATATGGAATTGTTGGATGTACTGTTGGAACAACTATATCTATTATTATTGGACATATCATTATTTTTAATATATATGATCATAATGTACTCAAGATTAATATGTTTAAATTTTGGAAGGAAATATTAAAAATAATTCCAGCATTTATAATTCCTATTATTTTGGGAGTGATTATACATGCAAAAGTAAACTTAGAAAACATATATATATACATGATTAGCATAATTATATTTACTATAGTATATGCAGTTAATATATATATATTAGCATTAAATAAAGATGAAAGAGAAGCAATACAAACTGTAAATTTAAAGATAAAAAATATTTTTCATAAAAAGTGCAGATAGGAGGAAACATATATGCCAAAAGGAAAAAGAATGAAAACTGAGGAAACAGCCTCAATAAGAAGAAACAAAAATAAAACAGCAAAACTAAATTTCTTTAAATTAGTAGCTTTTATTTATGTAGTAATTACAATAATTTTTTATATTTCAATATTGAAAATGAACATGTTACCAGGATGGGTAATTGCTATGTTTACTATTGCAGAGATAATATTTACATTTGCAATGGTAGTAGGATTAATAAAAAAACATAGAACTTATAAATTGACAGTACTTTGTTTTATAATAGTTTTACTTGTATCAGGGATATATATTTATGTTACAAGATATGTACTAGCAACTAGCAACTTTTTGGGAGAAGTATTAAAAGAATTTGCTGAGACAGAAGATTATTATATTGTTGTGAGGAAAGAAAGCAGTTATTCAAAAATAGAAGATATAGCTAATAAAGATGTGTATATGTTTCAAGTAGCAGATGATGTAAAAAGTAAAATAGCAAATAAAGTAAGTATTACATTTAACAGTAAAAATAACTTAACAGATATAGGAAATGATTTAATACAAAAAAATATAGATGTTATTTTAGTAAGTTCAACTCAATACAATATGATTTCAGAAGAGATTAAAGATTTTAAAACAGATACTAAAATAATATATACTGAAAAACATGAATTACAAACTAGCACAAAGACAGATAATACAGCATCAAAGTATAGTATTAAAAGTGGAAAATTTAATGTATATATCAGTGGAATAGATACATCTGGAAATATAAGTAATGTATCAAGAAGTGATGCCAATATACTTGCAACAGTAAACACTGAAACACACGAAGTACTTTTAACATCAATTCCAAGAGACTATTATGTTACACTTCACAGCTATGGTGCAAAAGATAAACTAACACATTCTGGTATTTATGGAATAAACGAAACAATTAAAACGGCTGAAGATATACTTGATACAGATATAAACTATTATGTAAGAGTTAACTTTACAACTGTAATAAAATTAGTGGACAAACTAGGTGGAATAGATGTATATTCAGAATATGACTTTACAAGTAATGCAGCTAAAGCATTTCATTATAATAAAGGATATAATCATCTAAATGGAGAAGAAGCTTTAGCTTTTAGTAGGGAAAGATATGCATTTAATTCAGGAGATAATCAAAGAGTAAAAAATCAACAAGCTGTTATTGAAGCCGTTATAAAAAAAGTATTAAATAGTACTACATTATTAACCAAATATACAGACATTCTTGAGGCACTAAAAGGAAGTTTCCAAACTAATATTGCACAAGATGATATTAGTGCATTAGTAAAAGATCAAATAAATAATATGTCATCTTGGTCTGTAAAAACAAATTCACTTACTGGTACAGGAGCAAGTTCATCAACATACTCAATGGGTAGTACACCTTTATATGTAATGGTACCATCATCTACATCTGTAAATGATGCTAAAGATAAAATAGATAAAGTTTTAGGTGAATAATCAATATGAAAATAATAATTATAAGAACTATATTTATGCTACTATTATTAACTACATTTGCAACTATTTTTAAATTTTCTTCACAAATAGCAGAAGAGTCTGATGACATAAGTAATGGAGTACTAAGAAAGATAATAGATGTTTTTCCATATACTAAAGGACTAAGTGAAGAAATAAAAATAAAGATGGTAGAACATGGTAATCCAATAATTAGAAAATTAGCACATTTTTCTATATATGCATTAGTTGGTGTATGGATAATGGCATTTATGAGTACCTTTGATATTAGACTGTACAAAAAGTGGATTATAAGTATGCTAGTTGGAGTTCTATATGCAGCATCAGACGAGTTTCACCAAAGTTTTGTGCCAGGCAGAGGTCCAAGCATAGTAGATGTTGGAATAGATAGTTTAGGAGTTCTAACAGGAATATTAGCTGTTTTGATAATAATTTCAATATATAGAGCATTAAAGAGTGATAAAAAAATTGAAGAGAAATGTTAAGGCATTTCTCTTTTACTTTTTGTAAAATTATGTCGAACGATTTTTCTTGACGATACTTATTAATAGTTATATTATATATTCATAATTTAAATCATTTTAATTTTAAATCTTAAAAATTTCCTATATTAAAATCTAAATATAATTGACATTATTATAACAAATATGTTATAATGAAATTGTGCAATGTGAAAGGTAGACTAAATGTATAAAATTATTTTTTACAAAAATGAAAAAGAAATAAGTGAATTAGAAAATTATATTAATGAATTACAAAGACAGAGCAAAAATAAGAATAAACGAATAAAACTAAATAAAATTGTTGCATATATAGATCAGCTATCTGAAAATGGACTGAAACTAGGTGAGCCATATATTAAATATCTTGAATCAGATATATGGGAACTAAGGCCTTTAAGAGATAGAATATTTTTGTCATGTATTAATAAAGATACATTTATATTATTAAACTATTTTATGAAACAAACTCAGAAAACACCACAGAGGGAAATTGAAAAAGCAAAGAGATTACTAAAGGAATACAAGGAAAGGAATGATTTAAATGATTAAGAAAGATTTAACTTGGAAAGAAGTAAGAGAAAATTTAAAACTTACTAAGGAACAAGAAGAAGAGATTAGAGTAGAAGAAGAAATCATTCAAGCTGTTATTAAAGCAAGAAAAGAAAAAAAGCTCACTCAACAACAGTTAAGTGATATAAGTGGTATAAAACAACCTGCAATAGCTAGAATAGAAAATGGAACTAACTCTCCAATGGTTAGTACATTAATGAAAATGTTATATTCTATGGGCTATACATTGAAAGTAGTTCCACTAGAGAAGGAAAGAAACCAATAGTTTTTTAACAATACTTACACTTTCAAGTAAATAAGACGCAATGCACTGGAAAGTGTAAGAAAATTTAATTATGTTATTTTGAACGATAATTTAAATCATTTTAATTTTAAATCTTAAAAAATTCCCAAATAAAAAAGAAAATATTGACAATACGCATTATACGTGTTACTATTTAGAAAGGAAAAATATGACATTTATCGAATTAGAAAAAATGCTAAAAAGAGATGGATGGTATTATTATGACTCTGTTGGATCTCATATACAATATAAGCACAGAATAAAACCACGGAAAAGTAACAATACCAAAACATAGAGGAGATGTAAAGAAAGGAACTTTAAATGCAATATTAAAACAAGCTGGTATTAAGGAGGAAGGTTGATGAAAATAGTTTATCCTGCATGTTTTTATAAAGAAGATGATGGTGGATTTAGTGTACAATTTCCAGATTTATTGGGGTGTTGTACACAAGGTGATACAATTGAAGAAGCAATTCAAATGGCAGAAGATGCAGCATTAGGTTGGTTACTGACATCTGTAGAAAATAATGAGGAAATACCTAAGGCAAGTAATATAAAAGATATAAAATTAGAAAATGAAAACGGATTTGTAACATTATTATTACTTGATTTAGGAGCATATAGTCAAAAATATGGAAGTAGAAAATCTGTAAAGAAAAATTTAACAATACCATTTTGGCTAAATGAGAGAGCTGAAAAATTAAATATTAATTTTTCAAAAACTTTACAAGATGCATTAATGGAAAAAGTATTAAAAAATAATCGATAACTATATAATAGTTTAATAACAAAATGAAACCCAGAGTGCCTGCATAGCACTCTGGGTTTTTTAAATACCAAACAACTCCGCAAGTTCTTCTTGCAGATCTTCGGATAATGAATTATATTTGTCAAGAAGACGTCTGTCAAAATCACTGACAAAAAACTCATAGTCCAAAGGCGAAACGGTGAAGAGACGTGCAAAGTTCTGAGTTGCATACTTATATGCTTTTACAAAGTCCTTTGCACGAGACCTTTCAGCTTCTTTGCTTTTGGTATTGGTAATGCTACCCTGGCTATTGCAGGTATAGTTATACCCGATGTAGCTCAGAGTTACAACGCTTTTCGAAGCTGCCACCAAGAGTGGAATCAAGGCGATATCTTCATGGCACCTCAAATCTGGGAAAAAAAGTACATTGGAAAATACGGTGCGCTTAAAGGCAAAAAGCCAATAAACAGCATATTTCTTGCCAGGAATGGACCATTCCTTAAGTGCGTCAAGCCCGGAAAGTACAACTTTGTTATCATCAAAAAAGTTGTAGCGATTATGATCTTTATAATCAGAATCGTTCAATAATTTTGCTTGATAACGAATAATATCAGGATTATTATACCTCTGAATACTAGAATACAAATTTTCAAGCAGATTAGGATTAATAGTATCATCCGAATCTACCAGAATGATGTATTCACCATTCGAAAGGTTAATTCCCCGCTGACGAGTAATAGACACGCCAGAGTTTTCAAAGCTGTACACACGGAGCTTCCTTGTATTTTTGAGATATTCTCTCAGAATTGATAATGTGCTGCTATCCTTGGATCCGTCGTTGATTACTACAATTTCGAAGTCACTAAAGGTCTGGACCAGAATGCTGTCAAGACAGCTCCGGATAGACTTTTCGGCATTATATACAGGAATAACAATGCTGAACTGTGTCATGCTAAATACCTCCATTTGAAATAATCGGATAGTGTTTATACACCAAACTGCTCACATTATATTATGTATACCAAAAAATGTCAACTATAAATTGAAAAAGTCAACCATAAATTGAAAATTGAATTAATATATTATATAATAATTACAAAATAGAAATATGAGGAATTTATATGAAAGTAAGTATTATTGTACCAATTTATAATGTTGAACAATATATTGAAGAATGCTTAAATTCAATATATAATCAAGAATTAGCAGATTTTGAAGTATTATGCATAGATGATAAAGGAAATGACAAAAGTATAGAAAAAGTAAGAAAGTTTGTAAGCATAAATAATATAACTAATTTAAAAATTATAGAACATAATGAAAATAAAGGATTAAGTGAGGCCAGAAATACAGGAATTAAAAATGCTAAAGGAAAATATATATGTTTTTTAGATAGCGATGATATGCTAATAAAAGGTGGACTAAAACAATTAATAGAACAAGCAGAAAAAAATGATTTGGATATTATTGAAGGAAGAATAGAAGAAAAGTATGAGACTAAATTTAAAATAGAATTAGATGAAAAATATAAGAATAAAAAATCAACAGAAGTTTTGAGTGGCGACGAGTATTTTGCAGAACAATGTTATAAAAAAGAGTACTTACCAACTGCTTGGTGTAGAATTTATAATAGAGAATTAGTATTTAATAACTGTTACTTTACACCAAATATAGAATTTGAAGATGAGGAATTTTCACCAAGAGCAATCATAAATGCTAAAAGAGTACAATATATAGATATTTCTTTATATATGTATAGAAGAAGAAATAATAGTATTACTACGTCTGTGTCAAATAGCAAATGGTATGAAAGCTATTTTATAATTATTAATAACCTTCAAAAATTTGCAGAGGAAATAAAAGAAAAAAAAAGTTATAAATTTTTAATAAACAGAGTAGAGAAAATAACATTATCAATATTAAAAAATACAATTGAATATGGTACTAGTAAAGAAGAAATATCATATATAACAAACGAAATAAAAACAAAAAAATTATATTCTATACTACTAAAAAGTAAAAATATAAAAATGAGAATATTAGGCTATCTTATGAAACAGCCTAAAATTTTTATAAAATTATACAAAGCGAAAAAAGGAAAAACTAAAAATCATAATATATTATATAAAAGTCATGAGGTAAAAAGATATGAAGTATGAAAATATAATTAATAAAATGACACTAGAAGAAAAAGCTAGTTTATGTGTAGGAAAAGACTATTGGAACAGTGAGAATATAGAAAGATTAGGTATACCATCTATAAAAATGTCTGATGGACCACATGGACTTAGAGTTCAAAAGGAAAAAGGAGATAACTTAGGTGTAAATAAAAGCGAAGTTGCAATATGTTTTCCATCATCTGCAACAATAGCAAATAGTTGGGACAGAGACGTTGCATATAAACTGGGCAAAGCTATTGGAGAAGAAGCTAAAAGTGAAAATGTAAATATAGTATTAGGACCTGGAGTAAATATAAAAAGGTCTCCTCTTGGAGGTAGAAATTTTGAGTATTTTTCAGAAGATCCATATTTAACAGGTATAATGGCTACACAATATGTAAAAGGTCTACAAAGTAATAATGTAGGAGCATGTGTAAAACACTTTGCTGTAAATAATCAAGAAAATAGAAGAAGAACAGTAAATGTAGTAGTAGATGAAAGAACACTAAGAGAAATATATTTAAAAGCATTTGAAATGATTGTAAAAGAAGCAAAACCTTGGTCTGTTATGAGTGCATATAACAAGTTAAATGGTAAATATTGCACTGAAAATGAAGTATTATTAAATATTTTAAAAAAAGAATGGAACTTTGAAGGAATAGTTATTACAGATTGGGGAGCTGAAAATGACAGAGTAAAAGGATTAGTAGCAGGTAACGAATTAGAAATGCCTGGTGGTAGAGGGAATGGAAAAGAAGAAATAATACAAGCAGTTAAAGACGGAAAAGTAAGTGAAGAATATTTAGATGAAATAGTAGATAGGATTTTGAATATTGCATTTAAGTGTGAAAAAATAGAACATAGCTACAGTAAAGAAGAGCATCATAAGATTGCAATGGAATTAGCACAGGAATCAATAGTGCTACTAAAAAATGAAAATAACATATTACCAATAAATAAAAGAAAAATAGCACTTATAGGAGATATGGCTAAAAATCCTAGATATCAAGGAGCAGGTAGTTCAACAATAAATCCATATAAAGTTGAAAATGCTTATGATTGCTTTATACAAAATGGAATAGAAGTTGATTATGCTAAAGGGTATAACAGAATTGAATCAGATGATGATAAAGAGTTAATTAATCAAGCTGTAGAAGTTGCAAAAAACAAAAATGTAGTTATATTATTTTTAGGTTTAACAGAAAATTATGAATCTGAAGGAATGGATAGAAATAATTTAGAAATTCCTAAAAATCAAATTAAATTAATTGAAAGTATATATAATGTAAACAAAAATATTATAGTAGTTTTATCAAATGGAGCACCAATAACAATGGAGTGGAAAGATAAAGCAAAAGCTATTATAACAGGATATTTAGGTGGAGAATCAGGAGCTAAAGCGATGGTTAACTGTATTTTAGGTAAAGTAAATCCAAGTGGAAAGCTTGCAGAAACTTATCCTATAAAGCTAGAAGATACACCATGTTTTAACAATTTCCCAGGTACAGAAGTAAGTGTAGAGTATAAAGAAGTTATATATGTTGGTTACAGATATTATGATAAGAATAACATTAAAGTGCTATATCCATTTGGATATGGACTTAGCTATACAACTTTTGAGTATTCAAATTTAAATGTAGAAAATAATATTGTATCATTTAGAATAAAAAATACTGGGAAAGTAAAAGGAAAAGAAATTGCTCAAGTTTATGTGTCACAATGTAATCCGACTGTTTTTAAACCTTTAAAAGAACTAAAAGGTTTTGAAAAAGTTGAACTAGAACCAAATGAAGAAAAAAAAGTAAATATTACTTTAGACGATTCTGCTTTTCAGTATTATAATGTACAAAATAAAAAGTGGGAAATAGAGTCAGGAGAATATAAAATATTAGTCGGAAAATCTTGTGAAAGCATTGAATTAGAATGTAAGATAAATATTGATTCAAAAGATAAAAAGCCAGAAGAGGATTTTCCAGATGTATATAGAAGCGGAAAAGCTCAAAATGTTTCAGATGAAGATTTTGAAAAATTGCTCGGACAAAAAATTCCTGATAGATATATAAAATTAGAGGATATTTCTGAAGACAATACTTTAGAACAAATTAAAAATACTAAGGTTGGAAAAATTATATATGAAAATCAAATTCAGAAAATGAATAAACTATTACAGGAACAAAATGTAAACAAAGCAACAAAGGTTATGATGGATATGCAAAAACCATTAAAGAAATTTTATGAAAAGAAAAGTAGTAAATATACCAAAGAAATGGTAGATGAGCTAATAAACATAGCAAAGAATGACTTAGATTATAAAGAATGTAAATTTGTAAATGAATATTTAAAATAAAGGAGAATTTAAAATGCTTAGAAGTGTAATTGTATTTTTAGTACATATATTTTCAGTAATTGTATTTAGAGTAAAATTAGTAGGAAAGGAAAATGTTCCAAAAGAAGGAGCATATATTATGTGTGCAAACCATCAATCTAACTGGGATGCACCAATTCTAGTTTCTTCAACTAAAAGAAGAATGCATGTTATGGCAAAAGAAGAACTATTCAAAAATAAGTTTATATATTGGTTAGGTGAAAAGTGCTTAGTATTTCCTGTTAAAAGAGGAAAAATGGATTTAGATTCTATGAAGCATTCTTTAAAAGTTTTAAAAGATGGTGAGATACTAATGCTATTTCCAGAAGGAACAAGAAAAGGAATGGCAAAAAACGGTAGAGCTCAAAATGGAGCAGCATTTATGACGTTGAGAACTGGGGTACCAGTAATACCAGTAAATATTTCGGGAGAGATGAAACTTTTTCACAAAGTAACTATATATTATGGTAAACCATTAGATTTTAGTGAATATAAAACCAATAAACCAGAAAAAGAAGTCTTAGAAAAAGTAAGTAAAGAAATAATGGATAATATTATTATGTTGACAAACAAAAATCAATAGAGTATAATTGAAATGTTAGACTATTAAATGTATAAATTATAGATAGGGGTAATAAAAAATGAATAATCAAAATATTAGAAACATAGCAATTATCGCACACGTAGATCATGGTAAAACTACATTAGTTGATGCTCTTTTAAGACAAAGCCATGTATTTAGAGAAAATGAACAAGTATCTGAAAGAGTAATGGATTCAGGAGATATTGAAAAAGAAAGAGGTATTACAATTCTTTCTAAAAATACATCAGTTATGTATAATGGCATAAAAATAAATATTGTTGACACGCCTGGGCATGCTGATTTTGGTGGAGAAGTAGAACGTGTACTTAAAATGGTAGACGGTGTACTTTTATTAGTTGATGCTTTTGAAGGACCAATGCCTCAAACTAGAGAAGTTTTAAAGAAATCTTTAGCATTAAATTTAAAACCAATAGTTGTTATAAATAAAATAGATAGACCAGGTGCAGATCCATTAAAAGTTGTTGACAAAGTTCTAGAATTATTTATTGAGCTAAATGCAAATGACGAACAACTAGATTTCCCAGTTGTATATGCATCTGCAAAAAATGGAATTGCTAAAATGAATTTAACAGATGAAAGTGATAATGTAACATGTATTTTTGATACAATTATCAAAAACATAAATCCACCAGCATGTGAGCAAGATGGAACAATGCAATTATTAGTTTCTAATATTGATTATGATGATTATTTAGGAAGATTAGCAGTTGGTAGAGTTGAACGTGGAACAATAAAAGTTGGACAAAGTGTTGCTATTTGCAAAAAAGACGACAAAATAGCACAAGGAAAAATTGCTAAACTATTTACTTATCAAGGATTAAAAAGAACTGAAGTAGAGGAAGTTGGTGCTGGAGATATAGTATGTATTTCTGGTATTAGTGATATTAATATTGGAGAAACTGTTTGCGATGTAAATAATCCAGAAAAAATAGATTTCGTTGATATTGATGAACCAACAGTATCTATGACTTTTAGTGTTAATAATGGACCTTTAGCTGGTAAAGAAGGACAATTTGTTACATCAAGACATATTCGTGATAGACTATTTAAAGAACTAGAAAGAAATGTAAGCTTACGTGTAAAAGAAACAGATACACCAGATAGCTTTGAAGTATGTGGACGTGGAGAGTTACATTTATCAGTATTAATAGAAACAATGAGAAGAGAAGGATTTGAACTTTTAGTATCTCGTCCAAAGGTTATTTTTAAAGAAATTGATGGTGTAAAATGTGAACCAATGGAAAGATTGGTTGTAAATGTTCCAGATGATTGTATAGGAAATGTTATTGAAAAACTTGGAAGAAGAAAAGCTGAAATGATAAATATGGAACCAGCAGAAGCAGGACATACAAAAGTAGAATTTAAAATACCTGCAAGAGGTTTAATTGGTTATCGTACAGAGTTCCTAACAGATACAAAAGGTGAAGGAACAATGAACAGCATATTTGATTGCTATGAACCATATAAAGGAGAAATTCAAGCAAGAACAAGAGGAGTTTTAGTTGCATTTGAACCAGGAACATCAATTACTTATGGATTATACAATGCCCAAGAAAGAGGAGAACTATTAATTGGAGCAGGTGTTGAAGTATATGAAGGAATGATAGTTGGTATTAATTCTAGAAATGAAGACATTTCTATAAATGTATGTAAAGAAAAACACTTAACAAATACTAGAGCATCTGGATCAGATGATGCACTTCGTTTAGTACCACCAGTACAAATGTCATTAGAAAAAGCTATTGAATTTATTGCTGAAGACGAATTAGTTGAAATAACACCAAAAAATATTCGTCTAAGAAAGAAAATATTAAATAACAAAGATAGAGAAAGAATGGCAAGAAGAGCTACAGCAGAGTAGTAAAGGAGTAAAGTTGTTATCTTCAAATCCAAAATATCAAAAATATAAGCAATATTTTAGAAAATGGATAAATGATCAATATGCTAAAAAAGAAGAGATACAAAAAAGAGGAAAAAGAGAAGATGAACAAGAAAGAGATTAGTATAATTAAGAAAAAAGCTTTAGAAGACAAAGTGCCAATTATAATGGATGATACTTTAGAAGTTATTGCAAAAATATTAGATGAAATTAAACCTAAGAAAATATTAGAAATTGGAACAGCAGTTGGCTATTCAGCCATCTGCTTTTCAGAATATTTGCAAGAAAATGGAAAGATAGATACAATTGAAAGAGACACTGAAAGAGTAAAAGAGGCAAGAAAAAATATTAAAAAAGCTGAAGTTGAAGAAAAAATAAACATATATGAAGGAGATGCAGTAGAAATATTGCCTACTTTAAATGATGAGTATGATGTTGTATTTATAGATGCTGCAAAAGGAAAATACCCATTTTTCTTAAATCAGGCTTTGAGGATGATAAAACCGGGAGGGGTAATATTTGCAGACAATATATTATACAAGGGTTATGTTATGAGTGATTATAATAAACACAAACAAAGAACTGCTGTAAGGAACCTAAGAGAATATATTGCTGAAATTACAAATAATGAAAAATTAGAAACAGAGATATTAGAAGTTGGAGATGGTCTTGCTATATCAAAGACAAAAAGATGACTTCAAAAGTCATCTTTTTCGTTGTATAAGAAATTTTATTATATATTTAAATAACGTACACAAGATGCAATAGTGTCAACAATAAATAATAATAAGAAAGTATATAATAAAATTATTTGCATTGCATAAGGAATTTTTGAAAGTATAATATTCACATGCTTTTTAAAAAAAGGATAAATGTGGTTTATAAATAAAATTGCTATTATACCCCAAGCAAATGAATAAAAAATGCTAATTCGCCCATTTAAGTTAAAGAATTCATTTGTATAATCCCACCAATGCATTGCAAACATTGCATCTAAAATATAGCTTACTGAATATTCAAATACGGAAAAAATAACAGCTGCATAAATAAAAAGTTTAAAATTGTGATTTTTGTATCTATAAAAAAACATTATGAGAATTAAAGCCCCATAGCCATAAATAGGGCAGATAGGACCATACAAAAAACCTCTTTTTACAAAATGACCAAGATTATATATTGCATACAAAGTTTCCATAATCCAACCAATGCAAGCAAATAAAAGAAAATATAAAATAAGAATTTGAAACCTATTTAATTTTACTTTTTTCTTTAATGTGTTTTCCATAATAAAACTCCTCTTAATATAATCTATAATACCAAATTTTAATAAAAATGTAAAGTATTAGTTTAGGGACGTTTCTTTAATATGATACTTGACAAGTAGTGTATAATTATATTGAATCTTTTTGAAATGGAGAAATAAAATGAATAAAATAAAACCAGAATTATTAGCACCAGCAGGGTCTTTTGAAAAAGCTAAAACAGCCTTTTTATATGGGGCAGATGCAGTTTACTGTGGTACAGGTGCTCTTTCATTAAGAAGTAGAGCAGAAGTTGACAATGATGATTTAGCTAAAACAATTAAATATGCGCATAGCATAGGAAAAAAGGTTTATGCTGCCATAAATATTTATGCTTGGGATAGTTATTATGAAGAAATAAAAGAACAAGCTAAAATGCTAAATGACTTAAAAGTAGATGCTATTATTGCTTCTGATGGTGGCGTAATGGAAATATTAAAACAATATGCACCTGATGTTGAAATACATGTAAGCACACAAGCAAATACTGTTAGTTACCATAGTGCAAACTTTTGGTATAAAAACGGAGCTAAAAGAGTTATTTTAGGTAGAGAGTTAAATAAAGAACAAATAAGAGATATTATAAACAACACTCCAAAAGATTTAACAACAGAAATATTTGTGCATGGAGCTATTTGTTTTGGATATTCAGGAAGATGTTTCTTAAGTGATTTCTTGGCTAGTAGAAGTGCAAATCTTGGAGATTGTGCTCAAAGTTGTAGATGGGCATATAATGTATATGTTGAAGAGCATAATAAGCCTGGAAATTTAATGCCAGTTGAATATGATGAAAATGGTACATATATATTTTCATCTAAAGATTTATGCTTAATTAAAGAAGTGCCTGAAATAATTAATATGGGAGTAGATAGCTTAAAAATAGAAGGCAGATTAAAAACAGAATATTATTTGGCATCTGTAGTAAATGCTTATAGAAATGCAATTGATGATTATATAAATGATTCAGAACATTACGATTATACAAAATATTTAAGTGAATTAGAAAAGACAAAAACAAGAGGATTAACAACATTCTATTTTAATGATAGAAATAACAAGGATTTCCAAGAATATGATGGCAAACAGTATAATCCAAATTATGAATTTGGCGGAAAAGTGTTAAATGAAAATGGAGATAAATACATAATTGAAATTAGAAATAAATTATCTGTTGGAGATACAATGGAAATTTTAATACCTGGAAAAATAGAGCCTGTAAGCTTTAAGATAGAAAATTTATGGGACTCAGAAACAGAAGAAGAGATACCAACTGTAAATCCGGGAAAAGCAGAACAAACTGTTTTAATGAAATTACCAATTAAAGCAGAGGGTGGATGGATTTTAAGAAGAAAGAAAGCTTAGGCGCTTTCTTTCTTTTCTAATTGTAGGCTTAACCAAAAACCAATTGCAAATAAAACTAAGGAAATAAAACCTTCTAAATTAAAGGTGAAACCGTGGGTATAAAACTAATACAGAACCTAGAACAAATCCAATTATTCCATAAAAAGTTTGAACATAGTATTTACTAAACAAAAATTGTATAAGTTTTAAAAATAAAATACTGCCAATTAAAAGGCCAATTCCCATAGGAAATAAAATACTTAAGTCAATATTTGCAACAGCCGAAAGGTATGTAGTATAAACACCTAATGTCATCAAAATTACGCTACTACTTACACCAGGAATAACCACTCCTGCAGACATCAAAAGTCCAGCCAATACTAAATAGAAAAAGTAATTAGAATCAAGATTTAAATTTATAAGTTGAGGTAAAATGTGTTCTAATCTAATTGATAATACTCCTATTAAAAAAGTAAATAAAAAATATAGTAAATAGTGCAATCTAAAACCAGACTTATTATTGGCTTTTTTTAATAGAATTGGCATGCTTCCAATAATCAAGCCAATAAAGCAAAAGTTAGTAGGCATAGGATATGTGGCAAATAAAAATTTTAATAATTTACTAACAAGTAATACTCCAATAATTCCACCGAGTGCAATAGGAAATAGAAAAGCAAAATTCTTTTTAAAATCTTTAAATATGTTTAATATACTATCAACTAGTTTTTCATAAATACCAAAAATAATACAGAACACACCACTACTAATACCGGGAAGGATAGCACCACTGCCAATAAAAACACCTTTAATAACATCTAGAATAAATTTCATAAACAAATCTCCAATTCTATTTATAAAATTTATTCAAAAAAAATAAAAAAATTCATAAAAGTTCTTGACAAAATATAATATAACATTTATAATAATACTTGTTCATACAAAATGCAGGTGTAGTTCAATGGTAGAATTCCAGCCTTCCAAGCTGGCTATGTGGGTTCGATTCCCATCACCTGCTCCATTTGAAATCAACTTACGGACTTAAAAGTTCGTAAGTTTTTATTTTATATAAATAATCTTCAAAAAAGAGGAAAAAATTATCAGAATAATTTAATCCTCTTTTTTTGTTTTTTTGAATATGGGAATAAAATCTATGTCTAGCCAGCACTGAATTTGTACTCCCAAACAAATTCTTATATGGGGAATACCCCAAACCCCTAAATACAAATCAAGATTTATGTTGGTTTTAGCAATGTATATTATGTAATTATTGGAACAATTCAATTACCTTGATACTCCGTAATTTATTTCTCTACTTTTAATGGTACTTTTATAAGTATCATTAACAAATTTATCTGCTAGTTCATTAACACCTATACCGTTTCTATTATTGTGACCTCTGCCTAAAATTATTTTATGTTGAACATCAATTCCTAGGCTTTGCAATATTTGAATTGTTTTTTGTGCTCTAGAAAACATTTCTGTTCCTAAAACACTTCTTTGATATTTTCCGACTTCTGTTGGCACGCTTCTATCAAAATAACTCATATCATGCATAGGAGCAGGTTGGCCAAAATCATCAAACCTTGAGTTTGATTTGTTTTGTGTTTCAAGTTCTCCAACATAATATCTAAACTTAATTTTTGAATAGCTTTCTAAATCAAATCTCTTGCCTGTTAAAGATTCATAATCAGCTATTCCTAACGGATAAGCCAATTTTTCTGTTGGAATAGGAATACTACCACTTGCACCACCTATACAAGCAGTTTCAACAATGTCCGGATGTAATAAAGCAAATCGTTGTGCAAAGACTCCCGAACTTGAATATCCATTTAAAAATATTCTATCTTTTACAACTAATCCTCTTTCTTGTTCTAAAATAGATTTTGCTCTACCAATAATTTTAACTACTTGCTCATCTATTCTATAATTTCTATCATCCTTTAAAATACTAAAACATTCTTGAGATAATTGTTGTAAATACGGATAATCTCTATAGCTTGGTATTAATGGAATAACAATAGGGCTCGGCAAATCTCTTGTTAATTGTGCTAATCTAATTCCTGTTTGAGTTCCTTGTTCTATAATTTCTTGAAAATTTTCACTTTCTAAATTGTTGGCTTCTACCACAAGTTGACTATTTGTATTTTCAGATAACGGAATTGCAAGAATACATGGTATATTAATACCTTTATTCATATCAGTAGCTAAAAATTTTATTTTATATGGAATTCCATTAATTTGATATTCTAAATCTATATCTCTACCATGCTCCAATTCACTAGATACATATCTTATAAATTCATCTTTATTCATACTTATCACCTATACAATATAATATTAAAGTTTTATTTTATCTAAAATAATTATAACATATAAATTAAAATTCTTCTATCTTTCGGAGAAAATAAAGTTTTATTACTATTGAAATCATACAGAAATTAATATATAATATTTATAGAAAGAGAGAGTTGTAGTTCGTAAGCTGTAGCTTAACCGCTGCACAAAAAAACTTACGAATTTAATTGTTCGTAAGTTTTTTTATGTAATACAGCCATATTAAATTTTTTTATTTAAATTTTAATTGCTCATTCATATTTTCTAATTTTTTTATACTAGAATTATCCTTTAATAACTTTAGCTGCCTTTGTGCAGTTTTATTCAACTTTACAAGTCTTTCACTTTGTGAAATACCAGTAGTTATCATTTCTGCGTTTAAGTTTTCAAGATTTGCTAATACAACTAAATGTAGAATATCCGTATAGTCTCTAATATTTCCACTTAAATCGGGGTTGCTTTCATGCCATTCTTTTGCGGTAATACCAAATAAAGCAACATTTAAAACATCGGCTTCGTTTGCATATATAAATTGTTTTTGCTTTTTGGTCAGTGTAGGGACAATAAATTCTTTTATACTATCAGTGTGAATAACATAGTTTGTTTTAGATAATTCTCTTTTTACAGACCATTCGATTTTACTTTGATAGGCTTCGTTTTTCTTAAGCCTTTCAAACTCAGTTATTAGATATAATTTGATTTAGCCAACTTGCAAATTCAAAAGCAATATCAGGATGAGCAAAGGTTCCTAAACTATATTTTCCACTACTTGGAATAATTCCAATAGCATTAAAATCCTTTTTCCAACGATTTGGAGTCATAGTAAAACGATTGTATCCAACTTCAGCAATTTTAATTCTGTGTGATTCCACGGAATTAAAATTGTCATTATTTAATTCAAGAGCAAAAATGAAAAAATATTGCTTATTTTAAAGAATAACTATTATTTATTATTGAAATACTGTATATGAACAACACATCTTTATTATCAAAATTAATATAATTTCCTAATATTGTAGGTGAGATGTATCTGGTATCTACTAGAGTTATTTTACTATAAGAGCTTAATAGCAAAGGTGCTAGACTACTTCCATAAGAATCTCTAAAAATTATCAATTCTTTTCCACTAGTATTTTTATCATTATAAATAGTTAAAAGGGGAGTAGCACCAGACAAATATATATCATACTTGTCTAATGAATTTTTTTTGTTTAAATCATATACATTAGTATAAGTATTAGTTGTATAATTAAATACTTTGGCATTTTTTAATATGTCGTTGGTCATTATATTTATTTCATCAAAGTCAGTATTTACAGGTACTCGATAAGCATAAGTACCTTTAAACTTTGCAATATTCTCAACATTATAACTAGAACTTGAATAATTGTTCATACCTTTTAAGAGCTCATCAGCAACCTTTTGGATGTTTTCTTGTTTCCAATGGCTATCAGTTTTATAATAGTCAGTTAAATCTAATTTGTCTAATATCTTTATATATGTGGCAAAATCTAAATTTTCTTTCATTTTACTTTCAAGCAAATCATAATCAATTTTTAAATTATTATCATTTACAAAATAATTTTTATCTGGAACAATTGAAAAATATATCTTGTTATTGGCTAAATACTTATTTTTTATATCTGTTATTTTTTTTGTTAAATTTGTCACAGAAGCATAAGAAAGAGGATAGGTCTGCTCAACTAAATAATCGTTTTTAATATAAATGTTATGATAGTTTCCTTTGAAAGTTAAGTCTAGTTTAGCTTTTGCAGTTCTAAAATTATCTCTACTAATAAATTGATCATTTACATAGGTATCAAATTTACTAAAAAATGTACCATTAAATAAATTCTGTAATGTAAAACTTGGAAACTGCTCAAGCTTACGCCTTTCGGCAATAGATATTTCTGTATCTGGTTTTAATATATTTAAAACAAATACTAATAGTAATATTGTTAAAAATAAAACAGATACAATTATATTTTTAAATTTATTACTCATATTTCACCTTCTAAAACCTAAAATATAAAAATGGGTTGTATGAATTATCTACTAAAAATATTGTCACAATACCTAATAATAAAATCATGTAAATAGGTTGCAAAATATTTATAATTTTGTTCCATTTTGAGTTACTACTTAATTTATTTACAAAATTACGTAATAATGGGGTAGAGCCTATTATTCCTAAAATAATAATTACGGCATAACCTTTTAAGTAGTAAAGTGTAGTATCATTTATTAAAGCTTCATTATTAAGTCCAAATAATCCTTTAATTATTACTCCAATTTGACTCATATCTGTTGACTGGAATATAACAAAACTAATCATAACAATAAATAAAGTATAAATTCTTTTTATAATATTTGGCGACTTTTCAATAAGTTTATTAAATACAAATTTTTCTAAAATTAGTATAACACCAAATAATGAGCCCCACAAAACAAAATTCCAACTTGAACCATGCCATAGACCAGTTAAAGCCCAAACAATTAAGATATTTCTTATCTGAATTGTTATACCACGTCTATTTCCACCTAGAGGAATGTATACATAATCTCTAAACCATGAACTTAAAGTCATATGCCATTTTCTCCAGAATTCAGTTATACTTTTTGCAGTGTATGGGTAATCAAAATTCTCTGGAAAATGAAAACCGAAAATTCTTCCTAATCCTATTGCTATATCTGAATAGCCAGAAAAGTCAAAATATATTTGTAACATATAACTAATTGCGAAAATCCAATAAAATAAAATACTTTTATCAGGTATTGAAGAAAATACATTACACAATTCACCTAGGCTATTTGCTATTATTATTTTTTTAGCAAGTCCTATGGTGAATCTATTAGCACCATAAGCAAAGTTTTCGAATGTATGCTTCCTGTTGTTTAGTTCATTAGCAATAGAGTCATACCTTACTATAGGACCAGCTATAAGCTGAGGGAAGAAAAATACATAAGTTGCAAATTTAAAAAAGTTCTTTTGAGCAGATACTTTTTTGTTAAATACATCAACTTCATAACTGATTATTTGAAATGTGTAAAATGATATTCCTATTGGTAATACTAAATTTAGTAATGGAATATCAATATTAAATATGCTATTTATATTTTCTGTAATAAAAGTTAGATATTTAAATATACACAAAAATAAAATATGTATAAATATTGATAAAGCTAAAATGCCTTTATTTTTATGCTTGTCAATCAACAATGCAGAGAAATAGGCAATAGATATTTCTATAATCATCAATAATATATATTTAGGTTCTCCATAAAAATAAAATAATATAGAAGAAAGGAGAAGAACCATATTTTTAAATTTATTAGGCAATATAAAATATACTACTAATACTATAGGAAGAAAGTAGTATATAAAGCTAATACTTGTAAAAACCATAACTATAATCCTTTCAGAAAGTTAAAAAGTGTGCCATTGGGGACGGAGAATATTGGCACGTTTTAAAATTCTTAACGTGCCAATATTCTCCGTCCCCAATGGCACACTTTTGATTATTGTACTATCATTTCAGGTGGAAGTTCATAATTAGAATTTTCTGATTTTTCTAATTCTTTTCCAACTTCGTTATTTACGTATTTTTTAAATGAATCATAAACTGGTTTTGCCCAATCTTCATATGACATTACATAGAATATTACATTATTGTGATTTGTAATATAGAACTTTTCAGCAGATACACAAATCCATTTATTCATATCTACATTGTCATAAATTTCTTGTTTAACTTGTTCGATATTTGCATTATTTTTTAGTTTTATAGCAACTAATGAGTATGCTTGAGAACTCATTACAGGTTCAGACACTACTAATTCTTCAACATTATCATTATTGGATAAAAATGTATATGAAGAAACAACATTATTATCAGACAAACCAATTTTTTGAGTTTCTAATGATGGCAATTCAACATTTGAGTTTTTATAAATTGTATCAATCATAGTCTTCAAATTAATAGAAGAATTATTAGTAGAATTTTGGTTAGTTATCATATAAATTGCAACACCAGCTATAATAACTAAAATGGCAATAATTAAAATAATAATTGAACCCTTTTTCAAAAAAATCCCTCCTTCTGAATACATTTTACCCAAGAAGGAGGTTTTAGTCAACAATATTTTGTTAATTTAAAAAATCCTCCAAAATGGAGGATTTTTATATCTCTTCGAAACGATATTTCTGAGTTACATCAGGATATTTCTCATGATCAACCTCAGATAAAAACATTTCTAAAGGTCTAGCATAAATGCCATCCTTATGATTGGTTTGGCCATTGTTGTCCATACAACGATAAACAACTAATTTCTCACCGGTTTCGCTATGTTCAGCTACTGTGATTACAAATGATCTAGCACCTTTAAAGTGTCTCCACATTGTAAAGGGCTTTACGATTCGTTGTTCCATACTAGTTCCTCCTTTAAATTTCTACATAGAATGTTAATATAAGTATACAATGATACTATGAAAAGTATTATATATTAAATACTGCAAAATATCAAGTATTTTGTTTTTCTATCTCTAATTTCTTGGCATCATCAATTTGTTTTAAGCCTAAGTTTATAAAATAAATTATTACAAGCCAAGCTAAAATAGTCATTGCAATTTGAACTAGGTAATAAGGAGCTTGAATAGGCATATCCCATATACCATGTAGTACAACAGGAATTAAACAAATCAATAAAAATCTTTTATCATTTAAGTGCTTTTTATCTAATTTATCAAATCCTTTGACATACATCAATGCTGCACCTTCTATAGCTGCCCAAGCGACATGGCCACCAGGAGCTAAGAAACCACGTAATTTTATAATTTCTAACATTGTTTGTAAACCATTGTTAAGACCAAATCGTAAAATGTATCCAGCTGTTTCAAATGCGGCAAAACCCGCACCAACAGCGGCACCAACTAATAATCCGTTTAATATATAATTGCTCTTTTTACTTTTAAATAAGAAAACAGCGACTATAACAGCTTTAGCAACTTCTTCAATTAAGCCAATCAATAAAGCACCTTCATAAGTTTGAACAGTAGCATTTGTTTCAAAATATGGTAATGAAAAATATAATATAGCTAAAATTAGTGATAATGCTCCGCCAAGTACAAAGTATTTTATTACCTTATAAAAAGGTATATTTCTAAATAAATTAATTTCAAAGAAAAACATAAGTACAGTTACTGGAACAGCAAAAGCTGCTAACATTATCATAAGTGGTAGGAAGTTAGCATTTCCATATTCTATAAATCCTATACGAGTGGGGATATATGCAATTATGAAAAATACAAATATTTTAAAATATACCCATGCACCTGCATTCTTTGGGTTAATATCTTTAACATCTGGAGTAGTTTTATCTGAACCACAAACAAAAACTTCATCCAAATCTTCTTCAGTATGCTTTTTGAAAGTATTTTTAAATAAATCTTTAAATTTTACATAGTTTTTAGATTGAGCACCTGTTATCTTATCTAGGTTTTCAGTTATTATATTTGAAGCACTTTTTTTGCCGACAGGGTAGCCACATTCAGGACAATTAATTTCATCTCCATTTAATTTAGCACCACATTCAGGACAAGTTTGCAAATTTATTTTTATACCACAGTGTGGACAAACCTTAGCACTAGAAGATATACTTTCTCCACATTCTTCACATTTTATTAAAGCCATATTTTATGCCCCCCTTTCTGTCAAAGTTGATAAAATATGAGTTACTACATTATTGATTTCAGTTGAATTTGTATTTTCTTCTTTAGAAGCTACCATATATACTTTGCCGTTAACTAAAATAGCATATCTATTATCAACTACTAAGTGACCACTTGAAGTATAATTATATGCTAATCCATAAACTGTTTTATTTCCAATAGTGCCAGAAAGTAAATCAATAGTAACTTTCAAATCACTATATTGTTTTTTCATGTAAGTTGTAAAATCATTTAAAAATTGTACTTCACTAGTATATTTGTCATATCTGCCAATAATTATATATGGAATTAAAGCACCTTGACTATCTATATTTCTACCTACATAAATATATCCTTCTTTATCTGTAGTTACTTTATAAGTACCAGGCATTTCAAAAGATATTCCAAGATATGGATCATTGTACACCGTATAACCATAATCAGTTGATGGAGTGGTAGGCTGCCCAGTACCAGTACCACCAGTTCCAGTTCCTCCTGTACCAGTGCCACCTGTACCTGTTCCAGTATTGTTATTATTTTGATTAAAAAACAAGAAACCAGCTACAATTATAGCTAATATTATTAGTATATATTTAATATTACCTTTATTCATAAAGGAACTGGCCACCTTATTATCAGAGGTGGTAGGAGTCTCCTTTTTATTTAACTCATAACCACATTTTGGGCAACTCTCAGCTTTATCACTTATTTGGTTGCCACATTCGGGACATTTTATTAATGCCATAACATCACCTTTTCTTTTCATATTATGATAATTCTGTGAAAACTATATACAATTACCACTAAATTAAGTATAATATAATCATTACACAACTTGAAACAAAATTACCAAACAGTCAATGACAAATTGGTAAAGAAAAAATATTGTTATTTTCATTTGATTGTCACACAGAATTAACTTACAAGATGTTTAATAATAACAAATTTATTAAAACCTATGTCACAAGCTTAGAAAATGCTGATACAACTAATAGCAATATAGGCTTTAATGGATACAAATTATATGTAAATGGAACAGCTATAAATAAAAAAATGCACTGCGTAGAAATTCTTGTAATCCGTTTTTTACTCTTTTAATTTACAAACATCAACCTATTTAACATATTCAGTAATATGTTCTAGTTCCGAAATTGTAAGTTCAATAGCATTGTTAGGTTCACCACATGCAAGAAAATAAGATTATATCATAAAAATAAAACTATTGCTATTTTTTATAAAATAAAATATAATCTATAAAGAATGAAATAAGAAAGAAGAATTTGATATGCCAAGTATTCATATACATTTAGCCATAGCAGAAAGATATGTAGAAAAACATAAAATTAACGATAAAAATGAATTTATAGATGGCTCTATAGCTCCTGATTTTATAAAACCAAAAAGTCTGAGTCATTATGCAACCATAAGAAAAGAAAAGGTAAGTATAATGCAAGAACTAAATGATAGAGCGAGTTTAAAAAATTATTTAAAAGAAAATAATATTAAAAGTGATTTTGATAGAGGGTATGCGTTACATTTATTAGCGGATGAATTTTTTTTCAAGGAGTTTTTTGATGAAGAATATTTTAAAAAACATACCAAAGAAGAATTTTCGCCAAATTTGTATAAAAGTTATGATATTTTAAACTTATATTTGATTGAAAAATACAATATTGAAATAAGCAAGGATATGGAACAAAGAATAGATAATAACATTAAAGAGGTTATGAGTAAAAATGAAGTTAATCAAAATTTAAAATTTGAAAATATTTTGCCATTAAATAAAGTAGAAATGTTTATTGAAAAAATGTCTGATATAGATATAGATTTATATTCAAAGAATGAATTAAATAAAAACTAGATGGTAAAGGAGAATAAATAATGGACAAGCAGTGGTTTAATAAAAGTATTGAAGAAGTTAAAGAACAGTTAAAAGTGGGTAATCAAGGATTATCTGATGAACAAGTAAAAGAAAAACGAGAAATCTATGGACTAAATGAATTACAGGCCCAAAAGAAAAAGAGCTTAATTGTTAAATTCTTAGAACAATTTAAAGATTTTATGATTATTATTTTAATAATTGCGGCTGTGATTTCTGGAGCAGTGGGCTATTATCAAGGAGAAGGTATAACTGATTCAATTATTATTTTAATAGTTGTAATTGTAAATGCAATTATTGGTGTGGCACAGGAAAGTAAAGCAGAAAAATCACTAGAAGCTTTACAAAAATTAAGTTCTCATGTTACTAAAGTAATTCGTAATGGAAAGGTAGATGTGATACCATCAAAAGAATTAGTACCAGGAGATATTGTAATATTAGATACAGGAGATTATGTACCAGCAGATTTAAGAATTATAGAAGCTGCTAATTTAAAAGCACAAGAAGCATCTTTAACAGGTGAATCAGTTCCGGTTGATAAAAATACAGATGTAATAAATGATGAAAAAATAGGCTTAGGTGATAGAACTAATATGCTATTTTCTTCAAGCCTAATTACTTATGGTAGAGGCAGAGGTATTGTTGTTGAAACAGGTATGAATACTGAAGTTGGTAAAATAGCTGGAATGATAAATGAAGTTGAAGAAACAGAAACTCCATTACAACAAAAATTAAATAAACTAGGTAAAACACTTGGAATTGTAGCAATAGTAATTTGTGTAATAATTTTTATAATAGGTTTATTATATGGTAAGGAACCAATAGAAATGTTTATGACTGCAGTAAGTTTAGCAGTTGCAGCTATACCAGAGGGACTAGCTGCTGTATCTACAATTGTATTAGCAATTGGTGTACAAAGGATGGTAAAAAAACATGCAATTGTTAAAAAGCTTCCAGCAGTAGAAACATTAGGAAGTACAACAGTTATATGTTCAGATAAGACAGGAACATTAACACAAAATAAAATGACAGTTAAAAAAGTATTTTATAACAATAAATTAGTAGACTTAGAAGATATAGATACAAACAATTTGGGCGATGAACTAGAAAAATTAACATATATAAGTATGTTTTGTAATGATACAAAAGTATCGGATGGAAAACTTACAGGAGATCCAACAGAAACAGCATTGATTGATATGGGCTTTAAACTAGACTTTCAACCACCAATTCTAGAGAAGTATGAAAGAGTAAAAGAACTACCATTTGATTCAGACAGAAAGCTTATGACAACAGTACATCTATTTCCTAATAAATATATGGTATATACAAAAGGTGGAGTAGATGAGTTATTAAACAGATGTAATAGCTATGTTATAAATGGAAATGTAAATACTGACATTGATGAATACAAAAAAGAAATCGCTAAACAAAATGAAGAAATGGCTAAAAATGCACTTAGAGTATTAGCAATGGCATATAAAGAAATAGACCATGAACCAACAGATGAAGAAATGAAAACAATTGAAAGCGAGTTAACTTATGTTGGAATGGTTGGAATGATAGACCCACCAAGAGAAGAAGTAAAAGATGCGGTAGAAAAATGTAAAACAGCAGGCATTAAAACAGTAATGATTACAGGTGACCACAAAATTACAGCAATTGCAATTGCTAAAGCTTTAGGAATTTTAGAAAATGAAGATGAAGCAATTACAGGTAGTGAACTTGAAGAAATGTCAGATGAAGATTTGATAAAAAATGTTAGAAAATATAGTGTATATGCAAGAGTTTCGCCTGAACACAAAGTAAGAATAGTAAAAGCTTGGCAAGCAAATGGAGAAATTGTTGCTATGACTGGTGATGGAGTAAATGATGCTCCGGCATTAAAAACAGCAGATATAGGCTGTGCAATGGGAATAGTTGGTACTGATGTATCAAAAGAAGCAGCAGATGTTATATTAACAGATGATAACTTTGCTACAATAGTATCTTCAGTAGAAGAAGGAAGACGTATATATGACAACATATTAAAAGCAATTCAATTTTTACTATCAAGCAATGTTGGAGAAATAATCATATTATTTGTAGCAATTTTAATGACTCCACTCTTAAGCAAATGGTTTAACATAGATGTAAATTTAATTACACCATTATTACCAATTCATATATTATGGATAAACTTGGTAACAGACTCATTACCAGCATTAGCACTAGCAGTTGACCCAGCAGAAAAAGACATTATGAATAGAAAGCCATTAAAACCAAAACAAGGTGTATTTACAAAAGGAATGACTTTTAGAGTAATATACCAAGGAATTATGATTGGTGTACTTACACTTGTTGCATTTATAATTGGCTTAGCAACACCAGAAAATGAGTTACCAGTTGTACAAGTAACAGAAGCAAATGGAATTGTAAGAACATTATCTGCAGAAGAAGTTAAAGTAGAAATAGGACAAGCAATGGCATTTACAGTTTTAGCACTTTCAGAATTAGTACATGTATTTAATATTAGAAACAATAAAAAATCTATATTCAAAACAGGAATATTTAATAATAGCAAATTAATACTTGCGACAGTTGTGTCTGCAGGATTAATGCTTGTAGTATTATTTATACCAGCATTAAGAAATATATTTAGCATACCAGTATTACCAGCAATGAATATTTTAGAAACGGTTATATTAGTATTTATGCCAATCGTTGTTATAGAAATATTCAAATTATTTAAAATAAACACTACAAAGGAGGAATAAGTGATGAAAAAAAGAACATCAATTATTGTTGGAATAGTTGCTTTAATATTAGACCAACTGACAAAGATGTTATTTATAAATAAGAATATGGAACTTATTCCAAATGTTTTGAAAATATATTATTGGCAAAATGAAGGAACAATATTTGAAATTGCAAAGGGAATAAAATTATCATTAATTGCTATGGAAAGTATAATAATTATAATTCCTATTTTCATATACTTAATAAAGAAAAATAAAAATATTAAGGATAATATGTTATTGTCCTTAATGCTAATATTAGCTGGCGCAGTAGGAAATTTGATTGATATTTTATTTAGAGGTTATGTAATAGATTTTATTAATATTGCTAACTCAATAAATTGTAATTTGTCAGATGTATTTTTAATTGGTGGAATCATTTTATTGCTTATATTAGCTATAAAACAAGCTATAAACAAAAAGTTTGTTAAAAATTAACAAATAAAATTGCAAAGCAGTTGACAAATGTAAAAAAAATTAGTATAATTTTATAGTATCAATTTTTAGGTAATAAATTAAAATATAGATTACAGAGAAAAAGCAATCAAGGGAGGGAATTAGAATGGCACAACCAAAAAGAAGATGGTCAAAAGCAAGAACACATTTAAAAAGATCTACATGGAAATTAGAAAATCAAAATTTAGTTGATTGTCCACATTGCCATGAAAAAGTATTACAACATAGAGTATGTCCAAACTGCGGATACTATGATGGAAAAGAAGTAGTTACAAAAACTGAAGAATAAAAAAGATTATAGCATAGCTTATTGGCTATGCTATTTTTGTGTAAATTGAAAAATATAATAGCATTATTTGACATTGTATGATAAAATATAAATGCAGAAAATTTAAAATAAGGAATAGGAAAAATGGGGAGTAATAGAATTGATAAAATAAATTATTATTTAGATATAGCAAAATCTGTTGCAGAGAGAAGTACTTGTTTAAGAAAAAAAGTAGGATGTGTTATAGTAAATAATGATGAAATTATAGCTACAGGTTATAATGGAGCACCAAGAGGAAGAAAAAACTGTATTGACATAGGTTTTTGTACCAAAAAGAAACAATTTCCTGATATAAGACATGGCGGATATGATGCTTGCAGGAGTGTGCATGCAGAACAAAATGCAATAATTAGTGCAAGTAGAAAGGACATGATGGGAGGAACTTTATATTTGGTATTATATAAAGTTGAAACTGAAGAATATGATCCTGGCTCTAATTCGTGTCAAATGTGTAGAAAACTAATAATAAATAGTGGAATTAAAAAAGTAATAGTTAGAACTAGTGATTCTGAATACACAGAAGTTTATGTTGATGAATGGATTCAAAATGATGATTTATTAGAAGGCAAATATACATATTAAAGTTTAAAAATAATCAGCATCTTGCTTTGTCAAAGCACATTAAAAACGCAGTTGCTACTGCATACTGATGCTGTAACAGGCAAAGCCTTAACAGCCTCAGCAACATACAGGAGTATGCGCCTTTGCCTTTTTAATGTACTTTTCCTCGCAATATACTAATTCTTTTTAAACTTAATAATAATAGCAAAATCAAGAAAGGAATGGAAAAATGAGTAAACCAATAGTTGCAATTATAGGAAAACCAAATGTAGGCAAATCTACATTTTTTAACTATGTTGTAGGAAAGAGAATATCAATAGTTGAAGATACACCTGGTGTTACAAGAGATAGAGTATATGCTGATGCAAATTGGAGAGGCAGAAATTTTACATTAGTAGATACAGGTGGTATAGAGCCAGAGTCTGATGACATTATTCTTTCACAAATGCGTAGACAGGCAGATATGGCAATTGAAATTGCAGATGTAATTTTATTTGTAACAGACATAAAGCAAGGAGTTACAGCAACAGACCAAGATATAGCATTAATGTTAAAAAAATCTAAGAAACCAATAATTTTAGTATGTAATAAATCTGATACATTTGGAAAAATCCCAGATGAATTATATGAATTTTATAATTTGGGAGTTGGAGAGCCTTTTGCAATATCTTCAGTAAATGCAAAAGGAATAGGAGACGTACTAGATGCTATATATGATAAACTTCCACCTCAAACAGATGATGAGAATGATAGTGATGTTATTAAAGTAGCGATTATAGGAAAGCCAAATGTTGGTAAATCTTCATTAGTAAATAAAATACTTGGAGAAAAAAGAGTAATAGTAAGTGACATTGCAGGAACTACAAGAGATGCAATTGACTCTGAATTTCAAAATGAATTTGGCAAATATGTATTTATTGATACAGCTGGAATTCGTAGAAAAAGCAAGGTAAATGACAACATAGAAAAATATAGTGTTATGAGAAGTTTATTAGCTGTTGAAAGAGCAGATGTGTGTATTCTAATGTTAGATGCAAAAGAAGGAGTAACTGCTCAAGATGCAAAAATAGCTGGAGAAGCACATGAAGCTGGTAAAGGTGTAATAATTGTTGTTAACAAATGGGACGAAGTAGAAAAAGACAATCAAACAATGGAAAATTACAAAAAAGACGTATATAATAAATTATCTTATTTATCTTATGCACCTATCATGTTTATATCAGCTAAAACAGGTCAAAGAGTAAACAAACTATATGAAATGATAAATATGGTTGCAAGCCAAAATGCGTTGAGAGTATCAACTTCAGTTTTAAATGATGTATTAAGTGAAGCAGTAACAATTGTACAACCACCAACAGATAAAGGAAAGAGACTAAAGATTTTTTATATGACTCAAGCTACAACAAAACCACCAACATTTGTGGTATTTGTAAATGATAAAGAGCTATTTCATTTTTCTTATGAAAGATACCTTATGAATCAAATTAGAAAAGAGTTTGGACTAACAGGAACACCGATTAGAATGATTGTAAGAGAAAAAGGAGATAAAGAATAGTACAAAGGAGAGTGATTTTTATGGCAACATATATAATAGTTGCAGTAATTGCCTATTTAATAGGCAGTATTAATTTTTCAATAATTATTAGTAAAAAAATGGCAGGATTTGATATAAGAGAAAAAGGTAGTGGAAATGCCGGAACAACCAATATGTTAAGAGCAATTGGTAAAAAAGCGGCAGCAATAACTCTTATTTGTGACATATTAAAAGGGGTTGTATCAATTTTTATAGCCTTTTTAGCAGGAAAAATCATTAAAAATCTAGATAATGCTTTATTGGTACAAATTGCAGGAATATTTGTACTAATCGGACACACATTTCCAATCTTTTTTGGATTTAAAGGTGGAAAAGGTATAGCAACATCATTAGGGGTTCTATTAACTATAAATTGGCAAATTGGATTAATATGTTTAGTATTTGCATTAATCCTAATAGCACTAACTAAAATGGTTTCTGTTGGCTCTATATCTGCTGGTATTTTATTTCCAGTATTAGTTGCATTCATTAACCAAAACTATATTGTTCCCACGAGTAACAGTAATTGGAGTTATTTAATATTTAGTATTATTATAGCTTTACTAGTTATATTCAATCATAGAGCAAATGTACAAAGAATACTAAATGGAACAGAAAATAGAATAAGTTTTAAAAAGTAAAAAAATAAATTGAAAAAGGAGAGAATAATAATGAAAAATGTTTGTATAATTGGAAGTGGAAGTTGGGGATGTGCATTAGCCATTCATGCAGCTAAAATTGGTCATAATGTTAAAATATGGTCATTTGCTCAAAAAGAAGCAGATTTAATAAATAAAGAAAGAAAGTGCATATTTTTGCCAATGGCAACAATGCCTGAAAATATATATTGCACAACAGATATAAAAGAAGCAGTAGAAGGCTCTGATATTATATTACATGTAACACCTTCAAAATTTTTCAGAGATACATTAAATAAATATAAAGAATATATAACAACTCAACCAGTAGTTATATGTTCAAAAGGCTTTGAACTTGCAACATTATCAACATTAAATGATGTTGCAGAGCAAGAAATACCAAATGTTAAAATAGGAGCATTTTCTGGACCTAGTCATGCTGAAGAAGTATCACTTGAAATACCAACTGCAATAGTTGCTGCATCAAAGGATTATGATGTACAATATTTAATTCAAGATACTTTCATGAACGAAAATATGAGAGTATATACTAGCAATGACATACAAGGTGTAGAGCTAGGAGGAGCATTAAAAAATATAATTGCATTTTGTGCAGGAATTATAACAGAATTAAAATTAGGAGATAATACCTTTGCAGCATTAATTTCTAGAGGTTTAACTGAACTTTCAAGATTAGGAGTTGCAATGGGAGGCGAACATAATACATTTTATGGCTTATCTGGATTAGGTGATTTAATAGTAACTTGTATGAGTGAACATAGCAGAAACAGAAAAGCAGGAAGATGTATAGGAAGAGGACTTACTTTAGAAGAAACTAAAAAAGAAGTAGGAATGACTATTGAAAGTGTTGACAACATTGAAGCAGCTTATAAATTGGCCCAAAAATATAATATAGAAATGCCAATTGTAAATGCTGTATACGATATTTTATATAATAATTTAGATCCAAGAAAAGCTGTAACAAAATTAATGACTCGAGAAAAGAAGGCTGAGTAATATTAGTTTAGAAACATATCTTAAAAAGGAAATACACAAATATGAGATTAGTAGTACAAAGAGTAAAAAACTCTAATGTAGTTGTAGAAGGACAAACAATTGGAGAAATAGGACAAGGATATATGGTGTTGATTGGTGTTGGACCAGAAGATACCAAAGAGATAGCAGATTTTTTAGTACAAAAATTAATTAATTTAAGAGTGTTTGAAGATGAAAATGAAAAGATGAATTTATCTATAAAAGACATAGATGGAGAGCTTTTATTGATATCTCAATTTACACTTTACGCAGATACAAGTCACGGAAATAGACCAAGTTTTATAAATGCGGCTAAACCAGACAAAGCAAATGAACTTTATGAATATTTTGTTGAACAATGTAAAAAGCAAAATATAAAAAAAGTTGCAACAGGTAAATTTGCAGCAGATATGCAAGTTACATTACAAAATGATGGACCAGTAACAATTATATTAGAAAAAGAATAAAATGGCATTATGTGCCATTTTTTTCTTTTTTACTATACTACTTAGCAAAATGACTTTCTTATTAATCCTTCTAAAATCTGAATTGCATTACTAGCAGCGCCTTTTCTTAAATTATCAGCTACTACCCAAAAATTAATTCCAGAAGGAACACTAAAGTCTCTACGAACTCTACCTATAAAAACATTATCATTATTATTACTATCTAGGGTGGTAGGATAATCATCATCTTTTAAAACAACTCCAGGAGATTTTTTTAGTATTTGTTTTAATTCTTCTAATTTAAACTCATTTTCTAATTCAACATTAATAGATTCACAGTGACTATTAAGAACTGGAACTCTGACTGTAGTTGCAGTTATTTTTAAATTAGGATTATTTAAAATTTTTCTTGTCTCATTTATCATTTTTTCTTCTTCTTTTGAGTAGCCATTATCTAATAGCATATCAATATGAGGAATGCAGTTATTAAAAATGGAAACATTGAACTTTTGTAACTCATAACTTGTTTTTTGATTTTCAAAAATTGATAATTCTTTATCAAAATTTTCTATTCCGTTTTTTAAATCATTTACTCCTTTATAACCAGCACCTGATACGGCTTGATATGTATTATAAACAATTCTTTTTATTTTATACTTATCATCTAAAGGTTTTAAAGCTACTACTGCCTGAATAGTAGAACAATTTGGGTTGGCAATAATTCCAGTATTTTTATTTGCATCACTAAAATTAACTTCTGGAACAACTAATGGAACATTTGGGTCCATTCTAAAGTAACTACTATTATCAATAACAGTACAACCTTTATAAACGGCAATAGGAGCAAATTCTTTAGAAACATTTCCACCTGCAGAAAAAATTGCAAAATTGAAGTTAGAGTCAAAAGAAGAGTATGTTAATTCTTTTACAATATAGGTATTACCTAATAGATTTAATTTTTTTCCTGCTGATTTACTAGAAGCAAAAAAAGCATATTCATTAATGGATAACTTTTTTTCTTCTAAAACTTTAATAATTGTTTGCCCAACTAGTCCTGTTGCACCTACAATTGCTAGTTTAATATTATTCATAAAATCAATCCTTCCTAATTAATTTTATGAATAAATAACAGAAAAATGATTAATTTAATAAGGATATCTTTCAAACATGTATCTTATGATATCATCTAAATTACTTTGAGTTATATTTATAAAAATATCAGGATCCAAACTAATCCAAATATTTATAGTATATGTGTCATTATTATCTATTAAAGCTCCGATAATATCACAAATTTCGATAGGATTTTGATATTCTTTTTGCCAAAACAAATCTGTACCAATTTCTGAATCTTTTTCAGAAAACTTTTTCAAAAAACTTAAAATTTCACCTGATTTACTGCTATATAACTTAACAATTGCATTCATAAATTAATCTCCCTTTATTTTATTATCTTTATAAAAAAAATAATTATACTTAAGAATAAAAGGCAATTTTTTGTAAATAATAAATAGAAAATAAAAAAGGTGAAGAAACATGAAAAAAACAACAATTATAATAATTTCAATTTTAGTCATTATTATTATCTTATCTTCAATTATTGTATATTCTAAAAGTCAAGTTGATTCCAATCAATTAGAAGATAAAATATCTCAAGAATTAATATATTTAGATCAATATTTTGTAACAATGTTAGGAGAATTTAATGGACTGAGTATTGGGGATAATAGACTTCAAGAAACAGAACCAAAAATTCAGACAAATATAAATACAAATTTGAGTGATCAGGGAGATAGTAAGACAAATAAATCAAATGATAATCTGCAACAGAATGGCAAAGTAGAAGAAAAAACAGATACAGTTCAAAATGGTATTTTAAAAAATAATGGAAAATATGATACTAAATGGGAAAAAATACAGACAGAAATAGAACAAACATATCAGGTATGGAATACGGTTAGCATAGACTTATATACATTAAATATTGATAATTCTATAATATTAGCATTTAATGATAATTTGAATAGAGCCACACAAGCAATAAAAAATAAGAATAAAGCAAGTGCCATGGATGAAGTAACAGAAATGCATGCCAAAATATTAGAATACAGAAAAGCCTATAATATAGATGAAAGACAAAAAGAAATTCTATCAATTCAACATAATGCTGTAACTGCATATACAAATGTTACAAATGATAGATGGGATGAGGCATATACAAAATTATCAGATGCAGAAAAAAGGTTTTCTAACTTATTAAATACAGTAACAAGTGACTATACAAATCAAGCTACAATGAGCCAATGCTATGTATTAATAAATGAATTAAAAAAAGCAGTTAATCTAAAAGATAAAGAAATATTTTTTATAGAGTATAGAAATTTAATGAGTAAAATGGAAATTATAATATCATGAAAATTGGAAAAAGATGAGTGATTTTCATTGAAGTTTAAACCAAAATGTAGTATAATAAAGAAGTAGTAAGTTGGATAGTCGCGTATAGCAAGGCTGAAAAGCAGCGTACGAGGAAAGTCTGGGCTCCATAGAGTAATGATGCTGGATAACGTCCAGTGAGGGCAACCTTAAGGAAAGTGCAACAGAAAATAACCGCTATGATAAAATTTATAGTAAGGGTGAAAAGGCAGGGTAAGAGCCTACCACTAATATGGTGACATATTAGGCAGTGTAAACCCCATCTGGAGCAACACCGAGCAGGAAGGATAAGACTACTCGTCGTCTTCCAATTTGGTGGCATGAGACTTATAGCAATATAAGTAGTAGATAAATGACTATCTTAAATGACAGAACCCGGCTTATAGATTTACTATTTAAAGATGAAAAAACGTAGGTAAGAGCCTACGTTTTTTTAAATATATTTTTAAAATCATCTGGAATATCAGCTATATATTTTACTTTTTGTTTTGTAATTGGATGAATAAATTCAACTTCATAAGCATGTAAAGCTTGTCTATTTATTAAAGGTGAAGATACACCATATAGAGTATCACTTAATAGACTGTGACCTAAATATGCAAAATGTACTCGAATTTGATGAGTTCTACCAGTTTCTAAAATACATTCTATAACATCAAAATTATCATTTCTTTTTAAAACTTTATAATGTGTAATGGCAGTATCACCAGTTTCACTTACACATCTTTCAATAATACTATTTTCTTTTCTGGCTATAGGAGCATTTATAATTCCTTCGAGATTATCTAAATTACCATTAACAATAGCAATATACTTTTTTATAAATTGCTTATTTTTCATTTGCTTAATCAAACATTCTTGAATATATTCATTTTTTGCAAAAATAACAATACCAGAAGTATCTTTATCTAATCTGTTAACAGGTCTTATTTTCTTTTTTAAACCAATCTGATTAAAATAAAAAATAACACCATTAGCGAGACTGTCTGTATAATGATCCATGGAAGGATGTACAGGAATTCCTGCAGGTTTATTTACAACTAAATAAGCTTCGTCTTCGTATATGATATTGATTGATATTTTAGTAGGCACAATATTTGAATTATCTTCGTCATAATCTAGGTGACATTCAATTAAATCGTTTTCAACAATAGGATGATTTACAGATGTAACCTTACCATTTAAATAAATTTTATCTAGTTTTTTCAATTTTAATAGTAGTCTATCAGACATTGAAAACTCAGCCTTTAAAACTTCTTTTACATTGAAATATTTATTTAAATTTATATATGATAACTTCATAATTATTTTTTTCTACTTTCAAGGATGTAACTTGCCTCTAAATCAGCTTCATGTAATGCTAAAGCAAGAGGATATCTTTCATAAACAGTACTAATAGTATTATATAATTCTTTTGGTTCTGTAAATCCCATGTGCCAACGAATACAATACATTTCTTCTAAAGTCAAGTCAATAAATTTAGTAATCATCATTACAGATTTTTCGCCATGACCATAAGGAATAGTATCATTAACTGTATAATATGGTTCTTTAACCCAAATACCATCTTCATTTTTCTTATTTCTATAATCAACAGTATAGTAATTTGCTTTACAAAAGTCATGTAGTAAAGTTATTAATATAATTGTTTCATCAGAAGCTTTAACAATATCGCTATATGGTTTATGTAGTAATTTTTCTTTTAATAAATGGTAAACATTTAAACTATGTTCTAATAACCCACCTTCATGATTACCATGAAATCTTGTACTAGCAGGTGCTTTAAAAAAGTCTGTTTTTTCAATGTATGCAAGTAATTTATCAATACCTTCTCTTTGAACTGACTGTAATAATAATAAAAATTCTTCTTTCATAATATTCCTCCTAAATAAAATTGGTGCGAATAATGGGACTTGAACCCATACGCAATATTGCACACGCCCCTCAAACGTGCCTGTCTGCCAATTCCAGCATATTCGCATAAACAACAATAATTATATAATAAATTTTTATATAATACTAGTCTGTTTTTAAAACTATTGACGAAACTGGAAACTAAAGTTTATAATATATCATATAAAATTTGTCCTAGAAAGGAAGAATGATTCGAATGAAAATATTAGCAGTTGGAGATATTGTTGGAGAAAATGGATTAGATAAATTAAAACAAGTATTACCAAAATTAAAAGAAGAAGCAAAAATAGATTTTATAGTAGTAAATGCAGAAAATGTTGCAGGAGGAATGGGAATTACTTGTGAAAATTGGAATGAACTATTGAAATTACCAATAGACGCATTTACAATGGGAAACCATACATGGGCTAAAAAAGATATTTTTCAATTTATAAATCACCCAAAATTAATTAGACCAGCAAACTATTCTAAAGGAATACCAGGAAAAGGATATGGTATATATAAATGCAAAGAGAAGAATATTGCAGTTATTAATTTAATTGGAAGAACAGACATGAATGTACTATCAGAAAATCCTTTTACAGTGGCAGAAAACTTAGTTGAAAAATTATCAAACGAAGCTGAAATAATAATAGTTGATTTTCATGCTGAAGCAACTGCTGAAAAAATCGCTATGAGACATTTTCTAGATGGAAAAATCAATGTACTATTTGGAACACACACACATGTTCAAACAGCTGACGAACAAATAACAGAAAAAGGAACGGCATATATAACAGACTTAGGAATGACAGGTCCAATAAATTCAGTTATTGGTATGGGAGTAGAAGAATCAGTAAAGAGATTTGTGACATCGCTACCAGAAAGATATAAATTAGCAGATGGAAATTGTATGCTTAATGGATGTATATTTGAAATAAATGACGAAAATTGTAAAACAGAGAAAATAGAGAGAATAATTGTAAAATAAATGACAAAAAATGTAAAAAAATAAAACACGAAACTTCCACTTTTTTCCAAAAAATACTAGACAATTTTTTGAAAGTGTAATATAAATATAAATGTTCACGGAACAAAAAATAAAAAAATTAGGAGGCAAAAATGGAAGTTTTAAAAATCTCATCAAAATCAAATCCAAACTCAGTTGCAGGAGCAATAGCAGGTTTGGTAAAGGAATCAAACAAAGCAGAAATGCAAGCAATTGGAGCAGGAGCATTAAATCAAGCAGTTAAAGCTGTTGCAATAGCAAGAGGATTTGTAGCACCAGCAGGAGTGGATTTGGTATGTATACCAGCATTTGCAGAGGTAGAGGTTGAAGGGGAAGACAGAACAGGTATTAAATTAATTGTTGAATCAAGAAAGTAAAATAACTGTAAAATAGTTTATATAGGGGCACAAAAATATATTAATTATATTTTTGTGCTTTTTGTTTTAAATTCTTGAAAAAGCCTAAAATATATTATACAATGAGAAAGCAAAAGGAGAGTGGATAATGAAGTTAAAGCCGTTTAAAATTATAATTATTATATTTATATTATTAGTAATTGCTGGAGCTGTATATCTACTAACAAGAAAAGAAAATAGCAGTAATAATGAAGAAAGTAAAGAAATATCATATAAAACGATTGATATGGTTACAAATATAAGAATGGGAATTTCTAACTTTGATAGTATTCATCCATATCAAACCAATAATCAAGAGGTAATTTATATTGATCAACTTATATTTGAACCATTGCTTAGTATATCAGAAGATTACAGAATATCAATGTGTTTGGCTGAGGAGTGGTCAAGAGTAAATGAAAAAACTTATATAGTTAAACTTAAAGAAAATGTAAAATGGCATGATGATAATAACTTTACATCAGAAGATGTAAAGTTCTCAATAGATAGATTGCAAAATCAAACAGAATCAATTTTTTATCAAAATGTAAAAAATATAAAAAACGTGGAAGTAATAGACAAATATACAATTAGAATTGAATTAAAAGAAGAAGAAGCTTTTTTTGAATATAATTTAATATTTCCAATAGTTTCATCTAAACAATATAAGAACAAAAGCTTTAATTATACATCAACACCAGTTGGAACAGGAAAATACAAAATTACTAAAACTGAAAATGATAAAATTGAACTTAGTAGAAATGATAATTGGAGAGATATAGATATTGAAAATTCAAACCTTAAAACAATATATATAAATATTTATGATAGTAGAGGAAAAGAATATAATTCATTTAAATTAGGAAGTATAGATTTCATTCATACAAGTAGTGAAGAATCGGAAGAATATATTGGAAGTTTAGGGTATAACAAAAAAACTTATGAAAATAGAGAATATGACTATTTGGCATTAAATTGTAAAAATACAATTTTACAATATCAAGAAATAAGACAAGCCATTAGTATGATAATAGATAAAGAAAAGATAGTAGCATCTGTATTAGAAAACAAAGCTACAATAGCTAATTATCCATTATTAAATAATTACTATTTAACAGTAGGACTTACAAAAGAAAATAAAACTAACAAAACTAAAGCCAAAGAAATATTAGAAAATTCTGGATGGAATTATGAATATGGAATATGGCAAAAAGAAATAGAAGGAATAACAAAAACAATAAATATTGATTTAGTAGTAAGTAAGGAAAATAAAAAGAGGATAAAAGTTGCAACAGAGTTAAAAGCAAAGTTAGAAGAATTTGGCATAAAAATTAATATAAAAGAAGTATCAAATCAACAATATAATAAATACTTAAAAAATAAAAATTATGAAATGATTTTAACAGGAATGTATATTCCGATTTCTCCAAATTTAAATTATATTATAGGAAAAAGTAATTTAGCAAACTATGAAAATGAGCAAGTTAACACAATTATGAATGAAATAAATACTATTACAGATGAAATAGTTCTTAAAGAAAAGTATGCCGAAATTTTTAAAATTTATGATAATGATGTACCATATATAGGATTATACTATAATCATGATACAATTGCATATTCTACAGACTTAATGGGTGACGTAAAGCCAAACTGTTACAGTATATTTTATAATTTTTCTAATTGGTACAGACAATAAGCAATAAAAAATATAAAAAATTACTTGACAAATAAAAATAATAATATATAATAAACACAAACAAACGTTTACAATATTTTAGGAGGAAAATATAATGGGTAAAGATAATTCAGAAAAAATGAGAGCATTAGAAGCTGCACTAGGTCAAATTGAAAAACAATTTGGAAAAGGTTCTGTTATGAAATTAGGAGATTATACAGCAATGAATGTTGAGGCTATACCAACAGGTGCTTTAAGTTTGGATATTGCTTTAGGAATTGGTGGTATTCCAAGAGGAAGAATCATAGAGGTATTTGGACCAGAATCTTCAGGAAAAACTACTTTGGCATTACATTTAATTGCAGAAGCACAAAAAATGGGCGGAGAAGCAGCTTTTATTGATGCAGAACATGCTTTAGACCCTGTTTATGCAAAACATTTAGGTGTTAATATAGATGAACTTATAGTTTCACAACCAGATACTGGAGAACAAGCATTGGAAATAGCCGAAGCTTTAGTTAGAAGTGGAGCATTAGATATTATAGTTGTAGACTCAGTTGCAGCTTTAGTACCAAAAGCAGAAATTGATGGAGACATGGGAGATGCTCATGTTGGTCTTCAAGCAAGATTAATGTCTCAAGCATTAAGAAAACTAGCAGGTGTTATAAATAAATCAAAATGTGTAATTGTATTTATAAACCAATTAAGAGAAAAAGTTGGAGTAATGTTTGGAAATCCAGAAACAACACCAGGTGGTAGAGCTTTAAAATTTTATGCATCTGTAAGGCTTGATATAAGAAGAGTAGAAAGCTTGAAACAAGATGGAGAGGTTATTGGTAACCGTACAAGAGTAAAAGTTGTAAAAAATAAAGTAGCTCCACCATTTAGAGAAGCTGAATTTGATATAATTTATGGTAAAGGTATATCTAAAGAAGGAAACATACTTGATGCTGCTGTTAATTTAGACATTGTTGAAAAGAGTGGTTCATGGTTTAGTTATAACGGAGAGAGAATTGGACAGGGAAGAGAAAATGTTAAAGAATATTTAGCAAAGAATCCAAAAATCGCAGAAGAAATAGAAGGAAAGATTAGAGCAAATTATGAAAAAGCTTTTGAGAAAAGTTTAGGAGAAGAAGAATTAGACCCTGAACAAGAAACAGAACCATCAAATGAAGAATAATAGGAGAAGACATTGTACGACAATATAGAAGAATTTGATAAATTAAAAACAAAAATATTAAAATACATAATGTATAAGAAGAGAACAGAAAAAGAAGTAATTCAGAAGTTCTCTTCTTCTGCTGACCAAAACTTATTAGAAGATGTTATTGAACATTTAAAAGAAATTGGGTATATAAATGATGAGAGCTATATTGAAAGAGCTGTCAATGAGTTTATGGCAATTAACACATTATCAATAAGAGAAATGAAAAATAAATTGTATGCAAAAGGAATTAGTAGTGATATAATTGATTGGTATTTTGAAAAAAATGAAGATGAAATAGTAGAATATGAATTAAGATGTGCCAAAAAAATTATATTAAAAAAACAACCTCAGATGGAAAGAGAAGAAATTGAACAGTTTTTATATAGAAAAGGGTATTCTTTAGAGATTACTAAAGAGGCATTCGAAGAAGTATAGTAAGGGGAAATTATGCAAAACGTATTAACATTAGAAACAAATAAATATAAAGTAAAAGTAGAAAACTTTGAAGGACCATTGGATTTGTTATGTCATCTGATTGATAAAAATAAAATGGATATTTGTAATATAAAAATTAGTGAAATCACAGATCAATATATAGCATACTTAAATGCTATGGAAGAATTGAATTTAGAAATTGCAAGTGAATTTCTAATGATGGCTTCTACATTATTATATTTAAAATCAAAAACACTTCTTCCAAATGAAGTTGAAGAAGAAAAAGAATTAACAGAAGAAGAACTTTTAAGAAGAATTATTGAATATAAAAAATATAAAGAAATTACTAAAACATTAAGAGAATGTTTAGAAAATAATTCTAAAAAAGTTTTTAAAAATCAAGAAGTAATTGAATTACCAAAACAGAAACTTGAAGCAACATATACAAAAGAAATGATTTCTGAAATGTATAAAAGCATAATAGAAAAAAATGCGCAAAAACTAAATCAGAATGCTAAAAATATTGAAAAAATTGCAATTACAGATACATATACGGTTGAAAGTAAAGTAAAAGTAATGTTTAAAGAACTTATACGTAATAAAAAATTTGTTTTTAATAAATTATTTTCAACTAAAAAATGTAATAAACAAGAAGTTATGACAGCTTTTACAGGACTTTTAGAACTTTCACGAAGAAGTAAGGTAGTTACAGATCAAGAAGAATTGTTTGGAGATATAACAGTACAAAAAGCAAAAAGACAATAAATGTTTAAAAATAAAAAAATTGGAAAAACTAATATCAAGTAACTTAAAAAGGAGGCTATTATGATATTAGTTTTATTTTTGTTTGGACTAATAATTCTTATAGGAATTACTGCAATTTTGATAATAGCCTCGACATTGCATATACAAATAAAAAATTTAAGTATATCAAATATGCAGACAAAAAATAACACCAAATATGCAATAATATTCTCAATTTACTTTGCAAATAAAATCAAGTATATTTGGTTTAATCTTAATAGTAAAAGAGCTAAAAAGATTTATTCTAAGGTACAACTGGAAAAAATAGATTTAAAAAAATTCAAAAAGGTATTTAAACTAAGTGATTTAAAGGAATTAACTAAATTACATTTGAAAATTTCAGATTTGAATTTAGAGATGAATATAGGTACAAAAAGCCCTTTAGTAACATCGTTTTTGGTAGTTACTATTTCTAATGCTATATCACTACTATTACCACATTTGGTAAATAACTTAAAAGATAATAGGTATTTTTACAATATAAAACCACTTTATTATAATAAAGAATTATACAAAATTAATCTTAATTGTATAATCGAGATAAAAATGGTACATATTATCAATGTAATATATTATATTTTTTTAAAGAAAGGAAGAAGGAAAAATGAACGATCAACAACATCCAATAGAAAATCTTATGCTTACAGCCATGAATAGTATAAAAGATATGGTAGATGTGAATACAATTATAGGTGAACCAATAGAGACAAGCAATAATACAATTATAATACCAATATCAAAAGTAGGGTTTGGATTTGCAGCAGGTGGAAGTGAATTTAAAGGAGAAACAATAGATGAGTATACTAAAAGAGAAAAAGAAGAAGCAATACAATATAGGCTACCATTTGGAGGTGGAAGTGGAGCAGGAGTTTCGATTGCACCAGTGGCATTTTTAGTAGTACAACCCAATAATGTTAAATTACTACCGGTAGAACATTGCTCGGCAATTGATAGACTATTAGACTATGTACCAGATTTAATGGAAAAAGCCAATATTATATTAAATAAAAATATTCAGAATAAAAAAGAAGAAATGAAGAATCAAGAAAAGATAAAAAATCAAGTAAAGGAAATACTTGAAAAAGATGAACTGGAACAGCAAAAAGAAAATAATAATCAAGTAAAAGCAAGACCTAAATACACTAAAGTCCATAGACCAGAGCCAATAGATTATGAATATGAATATGATGAGTCAGAAGAAAGTGAAGACAAATAAAAAAACTATATGCTTAAAAAATTTCTCAAGTTTTTACTTGAGAAATTTTTTAGTCTGGTAAACTAGAATCTATAAAGTCGATTTTTCTACTATAATCTTTAGTTTTGTCATTACTTCTATATACTTCACTAGAATTTCTTTTTAAAAAATTTACTAAATCGTATAAATCACACCAAATTTGATTTGGACCTTCTTTTTGGACTTCATCAAAAATTATTTGAATACCAAAATGTAAATGAGGAACGTTTATATTATTTGTATTTTCTTTTGTACTATATCCTGTCATTCCTAAATATCCAATAACATCTCCAGCTTGAACAATTTGCCCTTCTTTAATATCTTGAACATAAGGGTGATTTTTTCTTAAGTGAGCATAATAATAGTAACGCTTTTTGTCAAAACTGCGAATACCAATTCTCCAACCTCCATATTGGTTCCATCCAATTGCTTCTACAATTCCAGACTCTACAGCTATAATTGGTGTTCCAATACTACCCATCAAATCATTTCCAAAATGAATACGTTTATAGCCGTAAGATCTAGATGCTCCAAAGTCATCATAATGGCTAAAACTGTAATTCTTAGCAATTGGACAAAATGCTTTCAATCCGTATTTTTCTTTTAAAATTTTTTCTGCGGGATTGGAAGAGGAAACAATTTTGTAGTCACCTATAAATTCATGCAAAACAGAATCATATCCTTCAAAATAATAATTATAAAGTTTCATTTTTTGAGTTAGTTCCTCAATACTTTTACCTGATTTTAATTCAGAGGTTAATTTGTCTAAATCAGCTTGCTTGAATTTTGAAAAATTATTTCCGTACTTACAGGCTAGATAAGATATGAGTTCAATCCAGTTGTATTTTATAGGTTCATCCTTTTCGTGAGATTTAATATCTAATTTAGATGTTTTATCTAAAATTTCATAATTAGCTTTAAATTCAAACCATTTAATATAATCCTTTTCTTCACTCTGTAAATCTGGAATTTCATTATTATAAATATATTTTTCTGCACTACTACTAACCTGTAATGTAAATGATTGAATTACATGATAACATACAATTAGAATTACTAACAGAGATAGTATACTTAACATAATCAATATGGACTTTTTATATATTTTAAAACTTTTAATTATCACTAAAATTCACCAATATAAATTTATGACTAAAAAGGAGAAAATATGATTGCAATTATACGGGAAAATGATATAATAGTTATGCCACAAATATATTGATAAATGGAGGAAAAAATGAAAAACTATTATTTTACATCTGAAAGTGTAACAGAAGGACATCCAGATAAATTATGTGATTTAATATCAGATAGTATTTTGGATGCATGTCTAGAACAAGACAAAAACTCAAGAGTGGCAATTGAAACTTTTGCTTCTAAGAATTTAATAACAATAGCAGGTCAAATTACCACAAATGCTAAAATTAATGCTGAGGAAATTGCAAGAGAAACAATAAAACAAATTGGGTATGACAATGAAAACACAGACATCAATTATAAGACTTGCAAAATAGAAACAAATATCACAACACAAAGTGGTGATATTGCGATGGGAGTTGACATTGGAGGGGCAGGAGACCAAGGAATTATGTTTGGATATGCCTGTGATGAAACTGAAAATTATATGCCTTATGCAATTGATATGGCACATAAATTAGCTAAACAATTAACAAAGGTTAGAAAAGAAAACATAATACCATATTTAAGACCAGATGGCAAAACTCAAGTGACAGTCGAATATGAAAATGACAAACCAAAAAGAATAGAAACAATTTTAATTTCAAATCAACATTTAGAAAATGTCGATATGCAAGAAATGAAAAAAGACATAATTGAAAAAGTCATAAAACAAGTTGTTCCAGAAAAATATATTGACGAAAATACAAAAATATATATAAATCCAACAGGAAGATTTGTTATAGGAGGACCTTTAGGAGATACAGGGCTTACAGGAAGAAAACTAATAGTAGATACTTATGGAGGTTATAGCAGACATGGTGGTGGAGCATTTTCAGGAAAAGATGCAAGTAAGGTGGACAGAAGTGCAAGCTATATGCTTAGACATATTGCCAAAAATGTAGTGGCAAATGGATATGCAAAAAAATGTGAAATTCAAATATCTTATGCAATTGGAATGAAACAACCTTTATCTGTATACGTAGATACATTTGGAACAGCAACTATTCCAGAAGAAAAAATTGTAGAACTAATAAGGGAAAAATTTGACTTAACTCCTAATGGAATTATAAATTATTTAGACTTGAAAGAGCCAATTTATAGACAAACAACAAATTATGGACATTTTGGAAAAGAAAATTTACCATGGGAAAAAGTAATTAAAATGTAAAAAATACTACAAAAACTTAAATGATTGTGGTATAATATTTCACGTAATAATAAAAAAGGAGGAATTAACCATGTCAGGACATAGCAAATGGCATAATATTGCGGCTAAAAAAGGAAAAGCAGATGCAGCTAGAGGAAAAATATTTACAAAACTAGGTAGAGAATTACTAATTGCAGTAAAAGAGGGAGGACCTGATCCTGCTGGAAATTCTAAACTAAAGGACGTTATTGCAAAATGTAAAGCAAATAATATGCCAAATGATACAATAAATAATGCAATTAAAAAGGCTTCAGGAGCTGGAAATAATGAAAACTATGAAGAAATTATATATGAAGGATATGGAGCAAATGGTGTTGCCGTTATTGTAGAAGCAAGTACAGATAACAAAAATAGAACAGCAGCAGATGTACGTCATGCTTTTGATAAAGCAGGAGGTAATTTGGGAACAACAGGATGCGTATCATATTTATTTAGCAAAAAAGGAGTAATAGTAATTGATAAGACTACTACAGACCTTTCAGAAGATGATATGATGATGTTAGCATTAGATAGTGGAGCAGAAGATTTTGAAGCAACAGATGAATGTTATGAAATTACTACAGCACCAGAGGACTTTTCAAAAGTTAGAGAAGCATTAGAAGCACAAGGAATAGAATTCTTAGAAGCAGAAGTTCAAATGGTACCATCTACATACATTCAATTAAGTGAAAATGATGCACCAAAAATGCAAAGATTAATTGATATGTTAGAAGACTTAGATGATGTTATGAATGTGTACCACAACTGGGAAGAATAATATATAATTCTGAACTGAGAAGTTAATACATGAAATTAAATAAAATAGTTCTAAAATGAGAAACATAGCATATATATTTAATATATATGTTATGTTTTTTTGTGCCGATATTTTATATATAAAATGGCGCAATTTAGGAGTACAAGCTATGAATGAGATATTAAATTATTTACCAGAAATGCTAAAACAGAAAATTATAGATACTAATATGAATGGCATAGAAGAAATTAGAATTAGAACTATGAAGCCAGTTGTTTTGAAAAATAGTATAAAAGAGAAAATTATAAACTATAACATGACACCTGAAGTTGTATTACAAATTTTACAAAGAATATGTGATAATTCTTTATACGCATACCAAAATCAGATTTGTGAGGGGTTTATAACATTAAAAGGTGGTCACCGTATAGGAGTTACAGGTAATGCAGTTATTAAAGATGGCAAAGTGTTTACATTGAATTATATTAGTAGCTTAAATTTTAGAATTGCAAGACAGATTGATGACTGCGGAAATAAAGCAATTGTACATATATTAAATGAAAATACAGTATGGAATACACTGATAATTTCTCCACCTGGCTTTGGAAAAACTACACTTTTAAAAGATATTATAAAAAAAATAAGTAATGGAATTCCCGAATTTAATTTTAAAGGTGTTACATGTGGAGTTGTAGATGAAAGAGGAGAATTATCAGCTACATATAAGGGAATATCCCAAAATGACTTAGGAATAAGAACAGATGTAATTGATAACATTCCAAAGGCACTGGGAATGAAAATGTTAATAAGATCAATGAGTCCAAAAGTTATAATAGCTGATGAAATAGGAAAAAAAGAAGATGTTGATGCTATTGAATATGCAGTAACCTCTGGTGTTAAAGGAATATTTACAGCTCATGGAAGTGACTTGGAGCAAATTGAACATAACCCAATATTAAATCAATTAATTATTAATGGATATATAGAAAAAGTCCTTGCAATGGACAAGCAAAGAAATGTTCATTTATTATATGAAAAACAAAGTAAAAGAAAAGTAAGTTAGGAGAAATGAAAAATGTTAGCATTTAGATTATTTATATTGGCTATGATTATAGTTGTTAGTAGCATAATTGGAATACTTTTTTCAAAAAGATATGCAAACAGAGAAAAGGAAATTAAAGAAATGAAAAATGCACTAAATATGTTTTCAACTAAAATAAAGTTTACTTATGAGCCAATACCAAATGTATTTATGGAAATTGCAAATAAAATAGATGGTAATATTGGCACGATTTTTAATGTGGCTGCCAATAATATGAAAGAGATGTCTGCAGGAGAAGCATGGAGAAAAGCGCTATTAATAAGCAAAAACAATTTAAATAAAGAAGATGTTGCTACTATACAAAACTTGAGCAGATTGTTAGGACAAACTGATATAGAAGGACAAATTAGTGAAGTTGAGGTCGTAAATGACTTCTTAACTGTTCAACTTGAAAATGCATCTGAAGAAAGAAGAAAAAATGAAAAAATGTATAGAACTTTAGGGCTAGTTACAGGCTTAACAATTGCGATTATATTAATTTGATATAAAAAATAAAGGGAGTTGAGAGAATAATATGGATATTAGCTTATTATTTAAAATAGCAGCAATTGGTATTTTAGTAGCTGTACTTTATCAGGTTCTTGTAAGAGCAGGAAGAGAAGATCAAGCAATGATGACAACATTGGCTGGACTTATAATAGTTCTTACTCTTGTAATAAAAGAAATTAGTACATTATTTTCTAGTGTAAGAACCATGTTTGGACTATAACAGTATTACCAGAAGAAAGGGTTTAAGGTAATATAGATGGACATAATTAAAATTATTGGAATAGGATTAACTTCATTAATTATAATTGTAATTGTAAAACAGTATAGACCTGAATTTGTATTATATGTTTCTTTAGCAGCAGGTATATTAATTTTAGTAATGATAATGGAAAAAATTAATTCCATAATTAGCTTACTTACAACATTATCAAATAAAACAGCAATAAATAACGAATTTCTTGTCCTTTTGATAAAAATTACAGGAATAGCTTTTTTAACAGAGTTTACAGTGAGTATATGCAAAGACACTGGTGAAACAGCAATTGCAAATAAGGTGGATTTAGGTGGAAAAGTATTAATAATTTCAATGTCAATACCAATAATTGCTAGTTTGCTAGAAACTATAGTAAAACTATTACCTTAAAATAGAGTTAGGCAAATGAAAAAAATATTTATTATAACTATTATATTACTAATTTTTATTCCAAATTTTTGTAATGGTTCTGAAACAGACAGTCAAGATGTTTTAAATTCACAACAGGAAGAATTAAATATATCAAAATTTATAAAAAAAGCACAAAAATACACAGAAGATACATTTGAAGATATAAATGTAGATAAATTATTTAAGTCAGCAATTACAGGCAAAGTAGATAATAATACAATTATAAAAGGTATAGTACATATAGCAGGAAAAGAATTACTAAATTGTATTACAGTACTAGGAAGCATAATTGTAATTATAATAATTCATAGCATAATAAAAAGTATAGGTGATAGCTTAGAAAATAAAAGCGTTGCACAAATTACATATTATGTACAATACATTATGATTGTTACATTAATAATGTCGAACTTCTCAGAAATTCTTCAAATGATAAAAGGTAGTATACAAAGTTTAGTAGGTTTTATGAATAGTTTAGTTCCACTGTTAATTACTTTAATGCTGGCAACTGGAAATTTTGCATCAGCAGGAATACTTGAACCTATTATATTATTCATAATAACATTTATAGGAAATTTTATAACAGCAATACTGCTTCCATTTGTGTTGATATCAACAGCTCTTGCAATTGTATCAAAAATTTCTAATAGAATTCAGATAGATAAATTATCAAAATTTTTTAATTCGAGTGTTGTATGGATATTAGGAGTTGTACTTACACTGTTTGTTGGAATAATTTCAATAGAGGGAAGCTTAAGTAGTACTGTTGATCGGAATAACGGCGAAAACGACAAAAGCAGCAGTTTCTAATTTTATACCTGTAGTAGGAAAAATACTTGGAGATGCAGTAGATACAGTAATCGGATGTAGCAATATTTTAAAAAATGCAGTTGGCATTGTGGGTGTTATTGTAGTTATTGCAATATGTGTGGGACCAATAATTAAACTTGCTATACTTATGGGAATGTATTACTTGGCAAGCGCAATATGTCAGCCAATAGCAGATGAGAAGATTGTTAAATTATTAGAAGAAATGGGAAATACTTTTAAAATGCTTTTAGCCATAATGTGCAGTGTGTCAGTAATGCTAATTGTAGGTACTACTCTGGTACTGAAAATTACAAATAGCGGATTAATGTATAGATAAGAGGAAGAGTAATATGAATTGGATAAGTAATTGGATTCAAGGAATAATAATAGCAGTTATAATAGGAACAATTATTGAAATGCTGTTACCGGAAGGAAATTGCAAAAAATATGTTAAAGTTGTAATTGGAGTATATATTTTATTTTCTATAGTTTCTCCAGTAATAACAAAGGTTACTGGAAGTGAATTTAGAGTATCAGACATATATGACATAAACTCATATATAGAAGCATCAACTAAAAGTACACAAGATTATGCAGAAATTAATAAAGAAAATCAAATAAAACAAATTTATGAAACAAATTTAAAAAAAGATATGAAACAAAAAATAGAAGAAAAGGGATATAAAGTAAAGAGTATATTTTTAGAATTAGCAAATGATGAACAATATACTCTAAAAAAAATAAATATAAGTTTAAGTCTAAAAGAACAAAATACAGAAGAAAATGATGTGAAAATTGTAAATGAAATTCAAATTTCTGTTGCAAATAACAATGAAAATCAAACAGGTGATGTGAAGATATCTTATAAAGAACAAGAAAATTTAAAAACATATTTGAGCAGTGTATATAATTTGGATAAAAAAGATATAAATATAAATTAGGAGGAATAGCTGATGTTTAAGGAAAAAATAAAACAACTAACTTCAAAAACAGATGAAGGAAATAATAAAAAGAAAATTGAAAATCTGGTATTTTTGCTAATTATATTGATAGTTGTACTAGTAGCAATAAACTTTATTTGGAATGATAAAAAAGAAAATGTGAAAACAACGGATAATAACAAAAAATTAGCAATACAAGAAGAAACAAAAAAAGATAGTGATAGTGATTTGAAAGAACAACTAGAGGATATACTGCAAAATATAAATGGAGTTGGAAAAGTAAAAGTTTTAATTACATATTCACAAACAAGTCAAGTATTACCTTTATATAATGAAGATACATCAAAAAAAGATACAGAAGAAAAAGATAAGACTGGGGGAACAAGAATAGTAACCGAAACTGATACAAAAAAAGATGTTATATTTCAAGAAACTAATGGAAATAAAATGCCAATAACTCAAAGTGTTATTAGTCCTAAAGTAGAAGGAGCGATTGTTACAGCACAAGGAGCTAATAATATGGCTGTTAAAACAGATATTATACAAGCGGTAGAAGCGGTTACAGGATTATCATCACATAAAATACAAGTTTTTACTATGAGTGAAAATTAAGGATAGGAAGGATCAAAGTGGTATATATGAAAATTTTAAAAAGAAATCAAATTATTGTTACAGTTATAGCTTTAATGCTAGTAGCAGCTGGGTACTTAAATTTTGCAAATCAAAATAGAGAAAATAATTTAATACCAACAAGCAGTGTTGCAGATTCGGAAATGATGGCCGGAATTGGTGATGCTCAATTAGTAAATGCAAACGAAGTATCACAAAATAATGTGGAAAGCGATACAAACCAGGAGAATATAGTTAATGAAGTAAAAAATACCAATATTAGTGAACAGACTCAAGAAGACAGTTATTTTGATGAAACGAGGTTAGAAAGAGAAAAAATGTATTCTCAAATGCTTGAAAATTATCAAAAAATCCTAGAAACAAACAATTTGAGTTCAGATGAAAAAAAGAATGCACAAGAAGAAATAAAAGAAATAAATAATGAAAAAAATGCAATAATGATAGCCGAGAATTTAGTTAAAACTAAAGGATTTAAGGATATAATTATATTTAAAAATAATGGAAATGTGACAGCAATTATAAAAGCAGACAAACTAGAGGAAAAAGAAATATCACAAATACAAAATATTATAACAAGAGAGTTGAATGTGAGCATAAATAAGATTAATATAAGTAAAAAATAGTGTATGATTTTAAAACGTCATACACTTATTTTTTTGCGTTACTTATTGTAATTTTCAGATTTATTGGTATAATAGTAACAGTATACGATTGACAAATTTGAAAGGTGGAAAAGATATGATAAAAAAAGTGGCCATTTTAGCAAATGGTGGAGATGTTTCAGGATTTAATGCTGTTATAAGAGCAATAATAAAAACTGCAGAAAATAACAATGTGGAATGTTATGGATTTATAGATGGATATAGAGGATTATTAGAAAATAATTATGTGCAATTATGTACAAATGCTACAGGAAATGCAATTGGAATTTTACCAAAAGGTGGGTCAATAATAGGATCTTCAACAAATGCAAATGTATTTTGCTATCCTGTAGAAGAAAATGGAGAAACTGTATATAAAGACTTATCTGAAAAATGTGTAGAAAATATAAAAAAAGATGAGATAGATTGCCTATTTACATTAGGAGGAGATGGAACACAAAAATCAGCAAGAGATTTATCTTTAAGAGGAATAAATGTAATAGGTGTACCAAAAACAATAGATAATGATGTTGCATGTACAGAAATTACATTTGGATATAATACAGCAGTGGCAGTTGCTGCAGAAGCTTTAGATAGACTTCATACAACTGCAGATACACATCATAGAATTATGGTATTAGAAGTTATGGGAAGATATGCAGGATGGATTGCACTAGAATCAGCCATTGCAGGAGGAGCAGATGTTGCATTAATACCAGAAATTCCTTATGATATTAATAAAGCAGCACAAAAAATACTTAATCGTAAAAAACGAGGAAAGGAATTTAGCATTGTTGTTGTTGCAGAAGGTGCAAAACCAATTGGAGGAGATATTTCAATAAAAAATATAAGAAGTAAAGGAAAAGGAGTAGACAATATAAAACTTGGAGGCGCAGGAGAAAAAGTAGCTGAAGAGTTACAAAAATTAACAGGACTAGAAGCAAGGTGTACAGTTTTGGGATATATGCAAAGAGGAGGAAGCCCAACAGCATTTGATAGAGTATTATCTACTAAATATGGTGCAAAAGCAATGGAATTAGCACTAGAAGGTAAATTTAACGTATTAACTGTTATAAAAGATGGAAAGCTAGACAGTGTTCCGTTAGAAGATGTAGTAGGAAACAACAAAGAAATAGGAGCTGCTTCAGGAAACACACCAGAAAGCAACATAAGAAGAGTAAATTTAGATCATGATTTAGTAAAAACAGCAAGACATATTGGTATAAATTTAGGAGATTAAAAGAAGAAGGGATGTAGTAAAATGGTAAACTTTAAACAAGAGATTGCAAAAGAAATAAGCAAAATAACAAAAATACCAGAAGAACAAATAGTCGAATATATTGAAATACCAACAGATGAAAAAATGGGAGATTTTTCATTCCCATGTTTTAAGTTAGCAAAAGAATTAAGAAAAGCTCCTCAGATGATTGCACAAGAAATAAAGGAAAATATAAAATTTGAAAATGAGCTTATGCAAAATATAGAAGTAGTAAATGGTTATTTAAACTTTTATGTTATGCCAGAAAAGTATGTTTTAAATGTTTTAAATGAAATTGCAGACAAACAAGAAGAATATGGAAAAAGCACAATAGGTAATGGAAAAAATGTTGTTGTAGATTATTCTGCACCAAATATTGCAAAACCATTTCATATTGGACACTTGCGTTCAACAGTAATTGGAAATGCTATATATAAAACACATAAACATTTAGGATATAATTGTACAGGTGTAAACCATCTAGGAGATTATGGGACACAGTTTGGAAAATTGATTGAAGGTTATAAAAGATGGGGAGAAGAATATAAAGTTGAAGAAAACCCTATTGATGAACTTACTAAGATTTATGTTAGAATAAATAATTTATGTAAAGAAGACGAAAGCGTCCTAGAAGAATGTAGAAATAACTTTAAAAAGTTAGAAGATGGGGACGAATATTGCACTAAAATTTGGACTAAGTTTAAAGACCTAAGTTTAAAAGAGTTCCAAAAGGTATATAAACTATTAAATGTTGAATTCGATTCTTGGAATGGTGAAGCTTTTTATTCTGATAAAATGGGAGAAGTAGTAGATATATTAAAACAAAAAAATCTATTACAACAATCAGAGGGAGCAATGGTAGTAAACTTAGATGAATATAATATTCCACCATGTATTATAGAAAAAACAAATGGTTCAACTACTTATGCAACCCGTGATTTAGCAGCAATTTTATATAGAGCAAGAACTTATGATTTTGATAAAGATATTTATGTAACATCTTATGAACAAATACTACATTTTAAACAAGTATTTGAAACAGCTAAACATTTAAATTTAGACGAGAAATATACAAATGGATTAGTACATGTTCCATTTGGAATGGTACAATTAAAAACAGGTAAAATGTCAACTAGAGAAGGAAATGTTATTAAGTTAGAAGATTTATTAAATGAAGCAATAAGTAGAGTAACACAAATTATGGATGAAAAAAATCCTAACTTAGAGAACAAAGAAGAAATAGCAAGAAAAATTGGCGTTGGAGCAGTGATTTTTAATGACTTATACAACAGCAGAATAAAAGATGAAATATTTGATTGGGATACAATGCTTAACTTTAATGGTGAAACAGGACCATATATGCAATACATCTATGTTAGAACAAAAAGCTTGATTGAAAAAGCGGGTTACATACCAAATATAAATGAAATTGATTTTTCAAAATTATCAGATGTACTTTCTTTAAGAATAATAAAACTAATATATTCATTTGAAGATGTACTAAAACAATCAGCAGAAAAATATGAACCTTACATTATAGCAAGACACCTAATAAAATTAGCACAAGCATTTAGTAGTTTTTATAATGAAAATAAAATAATTGGAGAAGAAAAAGCTATACAAGATGCAAGACTATATTTAACTTATGCTACAGGGCTAGTATTAAAAATAGGTGCTGGAATATTAGGAATTGAAATGCCAGAAAAGATGTAAATAAAAATATTGCAAAATTTTGATATTATGGTATAATTTTAAAAGCAAAATTTTTAAATACACAAAATAAGTAAGCAAAGAATAAACTAAATATATAAACCTTTAAAAGGAGAAAATCAAAATGAGAAAATATTTTGGAACAGATGGTATAAGAAGAATTGCTAATACAGAGCTTTCACCAGAATTAGTATACCGTGTAGCAAAAGCTGGAGCCTATGCATTAGCAAAACATTCAAATCATGCACCTACAATTTTAATAGGAAGAGATACTAGAATCTCAGGTACATTAATAGAAAGTGCTATGACAGCTGGATTTTTAAGCTATGGTGCAAATGTAAAAAGCTTAGGAGTTATACCAACTCCAGGTGTTGCATACCTTACTAAAAAATTAAAAGCTGATGCAAGTGTTGTTATATCAGCATCACACAATACTTATGAATTCAACGGAGTAAAATACTTTAGCAATAAAGGAATGAAAATTCCAGATGAGATTGAAGAAGAAATTGAAGAAATGATGGATTCTGAAAAATTAGATAACTTTACAGCTGTTAATGATAAAATAGGAACAGCTGAGGTAAGAACAGATCTTTTAGATGAATATGTATATTTCTTCAGAAAAAACTTTGAAGAAGAATTTGAAAATTATGATACAAATAATTTTGTAGTTGCAATTGATACAGCTAATGGAGCCACTTCAGTTGTAGCAGAAAAAGTATTTACAGCATTAGGAATAAAACATTATATTATGAATAATACTCCAAATGGTGTAAATATTAATGAAAATTGTGGATCTACACATTTAGATATGTTAAAAAAATATGTTGTAGAAAACAATTGCAACCTAGGAATTGCTTATGATGGAGATGGAGACAGATGTTTAACCGTTGATGAAAAAGGAAATGAAATTGATGGAGATAAATTATTAGCCATTATTTCAAATTACATGAAAGAAAAAGGAACATTAAAAAATGATACAGTTGTTGCAACAGTTATGAGTAATTTAGGGTTAAAAAAATACGCAGAGAATAATAAATTAAATTTTGTACAAACTAAAGTTGGAGATAGATATGTACTAGAAGAAATGTTAAAAAATGGTTATAATATAGGTGGAGAACAATCTGGACATATTATATTCTTGGATTACAATCCAACAGGAGATGGAATTTTAACATCTTTAATGTTAATTAGAGTCATGCTTGAAAAACAAAAGAGCGCTTCAGAATTATGCAACATTATAAAAATGTATCCTCAAGTTTTAGTAAATGCAAAAGTATCAAGTGAAAAGAAAAACTTATACAAAGAAGATAGTGAAATTCAAGGCGAAATAGAAAAACTTGAAAAAGAATTTTCCGGAAATGGAAGAGTTTTAATTAGACCTTCTGGTACAGAACCACTAATACGTGTAATGATAGAAGGAGAAGATCAAAACTACATTAAGGAAAAAGCAGAAACACTAGCAAAATTAATAGAGAAAAAATTAAATTAAAATATAAATATACAAAGGAGGAATTTTTAATGCCAATTATTAATTTTACACAACCATTTTCAATTTTTGTAGGAGTAGTATTATTTGTTCTAATGCTTTTTCTTGCAAAAGAAAATAAGAAAGCTTGGATTATAGGTACAGTATTATTTGCATTTATTGGACTACTAGTAGGACATACAGTAGAATTTATATTGATGCCAAATGAAAGCCAAGAAATCTATAATGCAATTACTACATCTGCCACAATAGACTTATTATTTATATTTATATCATTTATTTCATATTTATGGATAGATGATATAGAAGCAAAAGAAGGTAGAAGAAAAAGCATTGATAATAGCTTAGACTGGTTTTGGAATAAGGTATAGGGTATTATAAATAAATAATCATGAGCAACATATAACTGTTGTAACTAAGTTTAAAATTTAGTCAACAGTTATATTTTCAAATTAATTTTTATACTAAGAAAGGGATGAAAAAAATGCAAAAATTTTACATAACAACACCCATCTATTATCCAAGTGGAAAATTTCATATAGGAACAGCTTATACAACAGCATTAGCAAGTACTATAAAAAGATATAAAAAAGCAAGAGGCTTTGATGCATACATGCTTACAGGAATGGATGAACATGGACAAAAAGTTCAAAAAGTTGCAGAAGGTAGAGGAAAAACTCCTCAAGAGCATGTTGACGAAATGGCTGAAGAAGCAAAAAAAATATGGAGTTTAATGGAAATAGAGTATGATGATTTTATTCGTACAACAGATGAACGACATACAAAAGTAGTAGAAGAAATTTTTGACAGATTAATGGAACAAGGAGATATATATAAATCAGAATATGAAGGCTGGTATTGTATGCCTTGTGAAACGTATTTTACAGAAACTCAATTAGTGGATGGAAAATGCCCTGACTGTGGTAGAGAAGTTAAAAAAATGAAAGAAGAATCATATTTTTTCAACATGAAAAAATATGCGGATAGACTTATAAAATTCTATAATGATAATCCAGAATTTATTTTACCTGAGTCTAGAAAAAATGAATTATTTAATAACTTTTTAAAACCTGGATTAGAAGATTTATGTGTAAGTCGTACAAGTTTTGATTGGGGAGTAAAAGTAAGAAAAGATCCAAAACACGTTGTATATGTTTGGTTAGATGCTTTAACAAATTATATTACAGCACTTGGATATTTATCAGACGATGATAGTTTAATGAAAAAATACTGGCCAGCAGATTTACACATTGTTGGTAAAGATATTATTCGTTTTCATGGACTATATTGGCCAATATTTTTAATGGCATTAGATTTACCATTACCAAAACAAATTTATGCACATGGATTTATAATGATGAAAGATGGCAAGATGTCTAAATCTAAAGGAAATGTTATATGTCCTGAACCACTTATTGAAAGATATGGGCTAGATGCCTTCAAATACTTTATTTTAAGAGAAATGTCTTTTGGACAAGATGGAACATTTACTCCAGAGGGATTTGTTGAAAGATTTAATTTTGATTTATGCAATGATTTAGGAAATCTTTTAAATAGAACTATAGGAATGATAAATAAATATTTTGGAGGAGAAATAACTTCATATCCAACTAATATATCAGACTTAGACAAAGAATTAGAAGAGTTTTCTAAAAATTCAATAAAACAAGTAGAAGAGCAATTTGATACATATCACACAAGCAATGCAATAATTGAAACATGGAATTTAGTTTCTAGAACAAATAAATATATTGATGAAACTGCACCATGGGTATTGTTCAAAGAAGGTAAAACAGAAGAATTAAAATCTGTAATGTATCATTTAGTAGAAAATTTACGTAGAATTGCTATTTTAATTAATCCATATATGAACCATACTTCTGAAAAAATGTTAAACCAACTTAACATTCCAGAAGAATTAAGAATATGGGATAGCTTATACAATTATACTAAATTAGCTAATATTAAAGTTACTGAAAAACCAGAAGTGCTATTTGCAAGATTAGAAGCTGAAGCTGAAATTGAAGCTATTAAAGATATGATGAAATAAAAATTAAAATAGAATCATCATATTATATTGTCAAAGTGCATTGAAAAGGAGTAATAATGAAAGAGATTGTTGTTATAAATGGAAGTGGAGGAGTTGGAAAAGACACTTTTGTACAGTTTTGCAATGAGTATACTCCAATAATGAATATATCTTCTGTAGATAAAGTAAAAGAAGCAGCAAAAGTTCTTGCTGGTTGGAATGGAGAAAAGGACGAAAAATCTAGAAAGTTTTTATCGGATTTAAAGGAACTTGGAATTGAATACAATGATGCTCCATTTAAATATATTTCTAATATGGCAGAAGAATTTAAAAATTCAGATAAACAAATAATGTTTGTACATATTAGAGAATGTGAAGAAATTGAAAAATGTAAAAAGTGTTTAGGTGCAAAAACATTACTGATTACAAACAAAAATGTTGCAGCAATAAGCACAAACATTTCAGATAGAGATGTAGACAAATACGAATATGACTATCATATAACAAATGATGGAACACTAAAAGAATTACAACAAAAAGCAAAAGAATTTGTTGAAAAATTAAAATAGAACATAAAAACTCCTTTTTTCATAATATATGGAAAAAGGAGTTTTTGTGAGAAATAAAATGGAAAACAAAACAAAAATAAATATTGCCGAAAAACAATTATATTACAAAGGAGAAGTAATTTTAAAATATACTATAAAATATCCAGAAATAACACAAAGTCAATATGATATTGGAAAACAGAGATTTAATCATGAGAATAGACAAGAGGCTTTAAAATTAAAAGAATATGCTGAAGGAGAACTATATAATCAAGCAAAAGAAACTTATGAATATAATAAAAAAAATGGATATCCAATTATGATATATGAACTATATAGAGAAACAAATATCACATATAATGATGATAAATTAATAAGTATGTATTTTGACGATTATACATTTACTGGAGGGGCACATGGCTCAACTGTGAGAAGCCCACAAACATGGGATTTAGAACATGCATATCAAATACCATTACAGGCATTCTTCAGAAAAAATCCAAATTATCAAATAGACATTGTAAAAGAAATAAATGCACAAATTGCAAAACAAAATGAAAATGGAACAGGTGCATATTTTCCGGATTACTGTAGTTTGATATTGGAAACAATTAATTTTGATAGTTATTATTTAACACCTAAAGGAATAGTAATATATTTTCAACAATATGATATAGCACCATATTCAAGTGGTTTACCAGAATTTTTAATCAAACTAAATTAATTCCGATTAAGAAGAATGCAATTATGCATTCTTTTTCATTAGAAAAAAATGGTAATATATATTGACTAATCAAATAAGAACATATATAATAGTTTCGAAAACTAGATTATATGGTTTGCATAATAGCAAGTCGAGGTTATAAAAGGAAGGATCTATTAATATGGGAAAAACAAAAGAATTGAAATATTATGATGTTCAAAAGGTTAACACAATTAAACAGTTACTTGAAATGGCTGTGGAACAAGCAGGAGATAAAATCGCTTTTAAATATAAAGAAGGAAAAGATAAAGTTAAAGATGTTACATATAAAGAATTTCAAGAAGATACATTTGAACTAGGAACAGCACTAAATTCTATAAATATGGCTGATAAGCATGTTGCAGTAATAGGAGATAACAGTTATAAATATGTTACTGTATACTTAACAGTATTAAAGAGCAAAGGTGTAATTGTTCCAATTGATAAAGAATTACCAGTATATGATATTATAAATGTATTAAATGACAGTGATAGTGAAGTACTATTTTATGCAAAAAAATATGAAAAGGACATTGAAGAAATTGCTTCAAAAACACCAAATGTAAAATATTTTATAGGATTTGAAACAGAAAAGTCAGAAGGAAATAAATTGTCATATAATGAATTTAAAGCAGAAGGCAAAAAGCTTTACGAAGGTGGAGATAAAACTTATACTGAAATGGTACCAGATCATAATAGTCTTAAAATGTTAGTTTATACATCAGGAACAACAGGAATGGCTAAAGGAGTAATGCTATCAGAACATAACTTAATAAGCATAGTGTATTATGGATTAAGAGTTTCAACAGTATATGATAGATGTTTATCTGTTTTACCATGGCACCATACTTATGAAGCTGTTGCTGGAATTCTAGTATCATTACATCATCATTCGACAATATGTATTAATGATAGTTTAAAAGCAGTACTTAAAAACTTACAATTATACAAACCAGATTATATATATCTTGTGCCAGCATTTGTAGAATTGTTTTATAAAAAGATATGGTCAAATGCTAAAGAAAGTCATAAAGACAAAGCACTAAAAGCAATGATGGTTATAAGTAATGGACTTAGAAAAGTGGGAATAGATCTAAGAATAAAATTCTTTAAATCAATACATGATGCATTTGGTGGGAATTTAAGAAAAATAGTAACAGGTGGAGCAGCAGTAAGACCTGAATTAGGCGATTTCTTTGATACTATAGGAATAGACTTAATAAATGGATATGGAATAACAGAATGTTCTCCTTTAGTTAGCGTTAACATGGATTATTGCAATGACTGTTCAACAGTTGGATTCCCACTAGAATGTGTAGAAATTAAATTAGAAGATGTAACACCAGAAGGAGACGGGGAAATTTGCGTAAAGGGTGACATAGTTATGCTGGGTTATTATAAACAACCTGAAAAAACAGCAGAAGTTTTACAGGATGGTTGGTTTATAACAGGAGACTATGGAAAAATAAATGACAAAGGTCAATTAATGATAACTGGAAGAAAGAAAAACCTAATTGTTCTAGATAATGGTAAAAATGTATTCCCAGAGGAAATTGAAAATTATATAATGAGAATTCCTTATGTTCAAGAGGTAGTTGTATCAGGAGTAAAAGACAAAAGCGGAAGCGAAATAGCTCTATGTGCTGAAGTGTTTTTAAATGAAGACAAATTAAAAGAGTTAAATATACAAGACAAAGAACAAAAATTAAAGAAAGATATATCAAAAGAATGTGAAGTGCTACCAGTATACAAAAGAATAGGAAAAATAGTTATTAGAGATAAGGAGTTTGAAAAAACTACAACTAATAAAATTAAGAGATAATTGTAGATATAATAAAGGGGATAAGAAAAATGGAGCAAGAAATTTATAAAGAAAAGGAGATTGCTGACTTTCATATTCCAAGATGGGAAGAACTACCTAACTTGGATTTGTATGTAGATCAAGTCATTTGCTTTTTAGATGATGCCTTGTCTAATTTTGTTAGTAAAGAAAAAGAAGGTCATGTTATAACAAAAAGCATGATAAATAATTATGTAAAACATAACGTTATAAAACCAGCAATTAACAAAAAGTATAATAAAGAACATATTGCAAATTTATTTGTTATATGCATTCTTAAACCTTTATATAGTATAAATGATATTGCTACAATGATAAAATCTGCAACTAAATCTATTCCGATTCAAACAGTATACAATAATTTCTGTGAAAGTTTAGAAAATGCAATTAGCGCAATATTTGCAGGAAAAGAATACACACTTGAAGAACCTATAACATTTGATAAATACGTTTTAAAAAGAGTAGTATATTCATTTGCAAATAAACTATATACTGATAAAATATATTTGAATAAATTTTAATTAATAAAAAACAAGAATAATGTAAATTTATTCTTGTTTTTTGCTTAAAAATATATGTGTATATTTATTTAAAAAATATTGCCAATTAAAATAATTAAATATATAATTAACTAAATAAAGGAGGGGGTAGCTTGAAAAAAACAAAAGCAACAGTTTGGATTGCAATAATAATATTTGCACTTATTATGCTTTCTTTGGTAGCTGAAGCACTAGGAGATAATATCTTAGTAAATGAGGCAAAAAATAACATTATGGATATATTTACAAAAAAAACACTTAATATAATTGCAAGCCAAGAAAATGAGGATTTAGAAGAAGTAATACAAAATTATGCCAAAACAAAGAATTACGATATAAATATAGAATATGCTGGCACACTAGATGTAATGGAAAAATTAAATAGTGGTGAAAATTATGATGCAGTGTGGGTATCAAATTCTATATGGCTTTATATGCTAGACGACAATGTAAAAGTTTCGAATTCAAAATACACAAGCATAAACCCAATAGTATTTGGTATAAAAAAATCCAAAGCTAAAGAATTGGGATTTACAGATAAAACAATAAAAACAAAAGACATAGTAAATGCAATTTCTAGTGGAAAATTAAAATTTAGTATGTCAAACCCAACAAGTACTAATAGTGGTGCATCAGCATACTTGGGATTTTTATATACATTGGCAGGAAATCCAGAAGTACTAAAAAAAGAAAATTTACAAAATAAAAAATTAGTTAAAAACTTAACTACATTATTTACGGGACTAGAGAGATCATCTGGAAGTGAAGACTTTTTGGAAGAGATATTTCTTAATGGTAATTATGAAGCAGTGGTTACTTATGAGTCTTCAATTATAAATATAAATAAAAAATTACAACAACAAGGAAAAGAAACATTATATGCAATATATCCTGTGGACGGAGTTTCAATATCAGATTCACCATTTGCATATATTGACAATAAAGATGAAAAATCTAAAGAGATTTTCTTAGATTTACAATCTTATATATTAAGTAATGAGGGTCAAAAATTACTACAAGCAAAAGGAAGAAGAACATGGTATGGAGGCGTGAACTCTAATGTAAATAAAAGTATATTTAACCCTGAGTGGGGAATTGATACTACTAAATACATTTCACCTGTCAAATATCCAAGTACAGAAGTAATAAAATTAGCTCTTAACTTATATCAATCTGAGTTAAGAAAACCAGTACATGTTGCATTCTGCTTAGATTATTCTGGAAGTATGACTGGTACAGGATATGCAGAATTAATGAATGCAATGAACTATATTTTGTCTGATGAAGCTGCAAATGACTTTTTGCAATTTTCAGCAAAAGACAAAATAGATATAATACCTTTTAACAGAACTGTATTGCAGTCATATAGCACTGATAATGGAACAAAAACAGAACAGCTATTAACAAATATAAGAAAAATTAAACCTAATGATACAACAGCTCTTTACCCAGCAGTAATAGAAGCTTTAATGAAATTAAGCCAAGAAGACATGGGAAAATATAATGTTTCAATAATTGCAATGACTGATGGAAAAGCAAATGTGGGAACATTTTCAAAATTAAAAACAATATATAATAGAAATGGAAAATCAATACCAATATATTCTATAATGTTTGGAAGTGCTGCAAAACAACAATTGCAAGATATGGCAACATTAAGTAATGGAAAGGTTTTTGATGGAAAACAAGATTTGAAAAAGGCTTTTAAAGAAGTAAGAGGATATAATTAAAAAAGAGGTATAAAACGTGAAAAATTCAACAATTGTATCTGCAATAGTGCGGTGGAGCATTTTTTGCAATTCCATATTTAGGATTATCAATAGGAATAATTCCTTCACTTGCAATAGGAGCAAGTGCATTTGGAGCAGGAGAACTTATATTAAGTAAAACTGAAAAAACAAAACAGGAAAAATTAAATGTATATGAGGCTCTAAATGAAGCTAAAAATACAAATACAAAAATTCAAAAAATGGTTTCTCAAGTTGAGGATCCGGAATTATCTAATAATATATCAGAAATTCACACAACAGTATCTAAAATAATTGAAACTGTTGAGAAGAAACCAGATAAATACAAAAAAATGAATAATTTTTTTGGTTATTATTTACCTGTAACAATAAACATATTAACTAAATATGACGAAATTGAAAATCAAAAATTGAATACTGAAGACAGCAAAAAATTTATGGAATCAACACAGAAAATGGTAAAGAAAATAAATGAAGCTTTTAAAAAACAACTATCAAATTTATACCAATCTGATATGATTGATACTGATGCAGAAATGAAGGTATTTGATACAATGTTAAAATCAGATGGTTATGATGTAGATGATAATGATTTTAAAATTTAATAAAGGAGGAGAAAATAGTGAGTAAAAAACAAATTATAGGGCTCATAATATTTTTAGTTCTGATATTAATTATAATTGGAATTAAATTTATAGGAGATAAAAAGGACTCATTATCAGGTAAAAACCTAACAACAGTATATGTAGCAACAGGAGGTGGAAAAGAAGGATTTATTGCAAATGAAAATGTAATAAATATTATGGAAAATAAATATGGACTAAATGTTGTTTATGATTCGTGGAGCAATGGAAAATTAATTAAGAGTTCATTAGTAAGAGAAGATGGAATAACTAAATATGATGCAATGTTTTGCTCTGATCAAAGATTTTATGATTACTATAAGTTATCTCCAAATAAATCAGAAGGAGAAGCAGACAGATATAGAGTTTTAAATGGAGGACTAACTTTAAATACTCCAATAGTAATATATAGTTGGGGAGAAGTTGTGGATGCTTTAGAAAAGGAAAAAATAGTAACTCAAAAAGATGAAGTATACTATATAACAGATATGCCAAAACTTCTAAACTATATATTAACAGGAAAAAAATGGTCTGATATCGGATTAAGTCAATTATATGGTAATATAAATGTTGCTTCTACAGACCCAGTTACATCATCACCAGGTGCAACATATTATGGATTATTATTATCAATAATGTGTGAAAGCTCAATAAATAACAAGAATTTACAAACCAATTTACCAAAATTAAAAGAATTTTATGAGAAATCTGGATACATGAATAATACACCTGCAGACTTGTTTGAAAAATATTTAAAAACAGGTATGGGTGGGGAACCTATGATTGTTGACTATGAAAAGAGTATAATTGAATTTGCAAATTCAAATCCTGAAGGCTTTGAACAAGTAAAAAAAGATATACGTATATTATACCCAACTCCAACAATATGGAATTCACATTGTATAGCAACTTTTGATGAAAGTGGAAATAAATTCTACCAAGCATTTGAAGATAAAGAAATTCAACAAATTGCATGGTCTGAATATGGATTTAGAACTGGCATTACAGGTGGAAACTATGATGTTTCAGGGTTAGAAATAGGAATTCCACAAAACATAACAAGTACTGTAACAAGCTTAAAGACGGATGTTTATAATCAGTTGATTGAATATTTAAAAAAATAATATAAAAGGAGAAAAAACAAATGGAAGAATTAAAAGTCAATAAGGAAGTAAATAGAACTGAAGTAGAAAGCTTAGCTCAAGAATCTAAGAAAGTAACAGATGAAAAAATTGAAAAGTCATTAAATTATGATTTATTATCACAAGAAGAAAAAGATGCAATAGAAGAATTTAATCAAAAAATAAATGTTGAGGATGCTACACAAATATTGCAATATGGAGCAAAAGCTCAAACTAAAATATCACAATTTTCTGATAGTGTATTAGAAGATGTAAAAACAAGAAGCACAGGAGAAGTAGGCGACTTACTTGCAGACCTTATGGGTGAAATAAAATCATTTGACTCTGATATAGCTAATACAAACAAAACTGGATTAGGAAAATTATTTACTAGTGTAAAAAAACAATTAGAGAAACTAATAGCTGGATATGAAAAAATTGAAGTAAATATAGACAAAATTGAAGCAAGTCTAGAAAAACACAGATTACAAATGTTAAAAGATATTACAATATTTGATACAATGTATGAAAAAAACTTAGAGTATTTTAAAGAACTATCTTTATACATTATTGCAGGTGAAAAGAAAATTGAAGAATTAAGAAATGTAACATTACCTGAATTACAAAAAAAGGCACAAGAATCTGGAGAACAACTTGATGCGCAAAAAGTAAATGATATGGAAAATATGATAAATAGATTTGAAAAGAAAATATATGATTTAAAAACAACAAGAATTATATCTATTCAAATGGCACCGCAAATTCGTTTACTACAAAACAATGAAGCAGAACTTGTAGAAAAAATTCAAGGTTCTTTAACAAATACAATTCCATTATGGAAAAACCAAATGGTATTAGCATTAGGAATAAACAATGCTAAACAAGCAATTGGAGCACAAAAAGCTGTTACAGATTTAACAAATAGTATGCTACAAAAGAATAGCGAAATATTAAAACAAGGTTCAATAGAAATTGCAGAAGAATCAGAAAGAGCTATTGTTGATGTTGCTACATTACAAAAAACTAATAAAGATATAATTGATACATTAGATCAAGTTATACAAATTCATGAAAATGGAAGAGTAAAACGTCAAGAAGCTGAAGTAGAACTTGCAAATATTGAAAAAGAATTAAAAGAAAAAATGATTGAATTACAAGTTAAATAATTTGTCAATTGAGAGGAATATATGGATACTAAACAATTTTTTAAAGATGTATATGAAGATTTTTTTGGAGTGGAAAAAATTAAAGCAGAAAATGAAAAATTAGCAAAAGAATTAGGATTAAACCAAGATTATCCTACAATTGAATTAAACAAGCAAGATGAGGCAAAAGAAGAGCTAACTGAAGAGCAAATAAAAGAAACAAAAGATGAATTTATGCTAAAGGCTTTTGAAAAGTTAGAAAAACTATACATTACAGAACAATCAAAAAATACTCTTAAAAAAATTATTGAATATATGAGAAAATATAGTGAAGGAATAGAAAAACAATATATTCCATTTAATATATGCATTTATTCAAACAATAAAGAAACTATGTATAGTATAGTTGATATAATAAGTGATACTGTGACATTTTTCTCATATATAAAAAGAGGAACTACTATTGAGACTTCTTTTTATAACATAGAAAAACCAGAACAAATTGAAGAAATATATAGTAAAAAGAATAGTGTAGTTGTATTAAAAGATTTTGAGGGACTTTTAGCAAAAGAAAAAGAATTTAAAGATAGATTTTTGCATAATATGAAAGAAAAGTTAGAAGAAAATCAAAAAGACTTTTTGACTATTTTGATTTCAAAAACACCTGAAACAATTGAACAAGCAATGCAATCAGATATGCTTGAGAAATATTTTGAATTTAAAATTGAATCAACTAATATAGATGTACAGGATGTTTATCAAGAAGTATTAAATAAATTAAAAGAAAGTAGCCAAATAACAGACGAGGCATCAATTAAACTATTAGATTATATTGCTGCTACATATCCAAAAACAAATTTATCATTTCCTGAATACAGAGATAAATTATGTAATAAAATATTATTTAGCAAAGATCAAGAAATAACAGAAAATGATTTACCAAAATACGAACAGGAAAAATCTATGAATGAAATATTTGCAGATCTAAATAATCTTGTAGGACTAGAAAATATAAAACAAGTATTAAAAGATTTAGTAGATTTAATAGAATTAAAAAATAAAACTAAAGATGACTTAAAAATTAAAGACATAAATTTACATATGGTATTTTTAGGAAATCCAGGAACAGGCAAAACAACTGTTGCAAGAATTATTGCAGAAATGTTATATAATTTAAAATATATAAAACAAAATAAATTAATTGAAGTATCAAGTAAAGATTTAGTTGCTGAGTATATTGGACAAACTGCACCAAAAACAATGGCTGTTATTGAAAGAGCTTTGGGTGGAGTACTATTTGTAGATGAAGCATATTCACTTGCATCTGAAGAAGAAAGTGGAAATTCATTTAATAAAGAAGCTATTGCAACACTTATACAGGCAATGGAAAATTATAGAGATAATCTGGTTGTAATTTTTGCTGGATACACAAAAGAAATGCAAGCATTTTTAAATGCTAACTCAGGTATAGTTTCTAGAATTGGTTATACACTAGATTTTAAAGACTATACATCTGAAGAATTATTAAAAATCTTTGAAGGAATGGTTAAAAAAGCAGGATTTAGTATTACTAAAGAAGCATGTGATGAAGTAGTAAAGGTAATAGACAAATATAGAAATACTAAAAACTTTGGAAATGCAAGATTTGCAAGAAACCTATACGAAAAAACAATAATAAAACATGCATCAAATACTAGAGGAAAGAAAGCTAAAAAAGACCTAAAAACAATTGTTAAAGAAGATATAAGTACAGATAATTTATAAATTTAAAAGGGCCAAGATTATTAAATCAAAATAATTTTGGCTTTTTGCTTTGAATACTATTGATTAAATGTAATAATTACGATATAATTTGAATATATTAATTTAAAAGGAGGAAGTTGTATGGCAGTAATAAGACCATCAGCAGATTTGAGAAATAACTATAGTGAGATTTCGAAAATTTGTCATGAAACTAAACAACCTATATATATTACTAAAAACGGTTATAATGATTTAGTATTATTAAGTAATGAGGCTTATGAAGAATTAACAAATGGATGGTTAACGGAAAAAGAAATAGAAAAACGAATTTCAGAAAAGTTTGATAAACAATATGCTGACTTCGAAGAATTTAAAAAAGATGTACTTGAACAAATTAATAAAGCAATAAATGAAATAGAAGAAGGTAAAGGAATAACAATGGAAGAAGCTGTTGCAGAAATGGAGGACAAGTATCATATAAATGAGAAAATATAATATTATTTGGTCTCCGAATTTTAAACGAGAATTAGAATCTATATATAATTATATCTGTAATAAATTAAATGCAAAAATCATTGCTGATAATCTTTATAATCAAATTATAAATCAAATTTATTCTTTAAAATATTATCCCGAAAGATATCAAAAATTAAATATAAAAGATGAAAATATAAGACGACTAATAGTTAATAACTATATTATAATATATAAAATTAATGATATCTTTCGGACAAGTTTATATTCTACATATTTTTCATAATAATCAAAATTACTTAAATCTTTTATAAAATTTCTATTGAAAACCATTGACAATTGAATATATATTCAACTATAATATATTCAAAGTTGAGTAAGCATTCAACTATATTTGCATATAATAATAACTAAGGAGGAAATAGTATGTCTAGAAATGAATTCATTTGTGATTGTAATGCAATACATCAAGAAGTAGTAGAAAGTACTAAAAAGCAAATGCTGAATGATGAAGATTTGTTTAACAATTTAGCAGAGTTTTTTAAAATATTAGGAGATACTACTAGAGTTAAAATATTATCAGCTTTAGACAAAAATGAAATGTGTGTATGTGACATTGCAAATGTTTTAAGTATGAGTAAATCCTCAATTTCACATCAATTAGGAACATTAAGAAGAAGTGGAATTGTAAAATGTAAAAGAGTAGGTAAAGAAGTATTTTATATGCTTGATGATGAACATGTAAAGAAAGTATTTGAGATTGGTGCAGAGCATATTGAACACAGAATATAGTGTTTTATAAAAAAGGAGATAATATTATGAAAAAAGAGATTATAAAGATTTTAACATCATTTGTTTTGTTTTTAGTAGCATTACTAATGCCAATTGATAATCAAATAATAAAGATTGCTATATACGTAATTGCATATTTAGTAGTAGGATTTGAAGTTTTAAAAGAAGCAATAGAAAACATTTTTAAAGGAGAAGTATTTGATGAAAACTTTTTAATGGCAATAGCTACAATAGGTGCTTTTGCTATTGGTGAATATCCAGAAGCTGTTACTGTAATGTTACTTTATCAAGTGGGAGAAACATTCCAAGATTATGCAGTTGATAACTCTAAAAAGTCAATAGAGAATTTAATGAATATTAGACCAGATTTTGCAAATGTTTTAAGAGAAAACGCAGAGATAAAGGTTAACCCAGAAGAAATAAAGGTTGGAGAAATAATTATTGTAAAACCTGGTGAGAAAATACCTCTTGATGGAAAGATTATAGATGGAGAGTCAATGTTAGATACAACAGCATTAACAGGAGAATCAGTTCCAAGAAAAGCAAATACAGGAGATAATGTTTTTAGTGGTTGTATAAACCAAACTGGGCTATTAAGAATTCAAGTAACTAAGAAATTTGGTGAATCAACTGTTAGTAAAATATTAAACCTAGTTGAAAATGCAGAAGACAAAAAATCTAAATCTGAAAACTTTATTACTAAATTTGCAAAATATTATACTCCAGTAGTTGTAATATTAGCAGTGATTATAGCTATTGTACCACCAATTATTATAAAAGAAGCAAATTTCACAGAATGGCTATATAGAGCATTATCATTTCTAGTTGTATCATGCCCATGTGCGCTAGTTATTTCAATACCTTTAAGCTTTTTTGCAGGAATTGGTGGAGCATCTAAAATAGGAGTTTTAATTAAAGGTGGAAATTATTTAGAAGCTTTGGCAAATGTTAATACAGTTGTTTTTGACAAAACAGGAACACTTACAAAAGGTGTATTTGAAGTTCAAAAAGTAGAAGAAGTAGGAGCGTCTAAACAAGACATTATAAAATATTCGGCTTATGCAGAAAATTATTCAAATCATCCAATTGCAGTATCAATAAAAAAAGCATACAACGAAAAAATAGATGAAAAATTGATTTCAGATATAAATGAAATATCTGGAAAGGGAATAAGTGTAAAAATTGAAAATAAACAAGTATTAGTTGGAAATGAAAAACTAATGCAAGAAAACAATATTGAATATACAAAATGTAATGAAATAGGTACTGTAGTATATGTGTCAATTGAAAATAAATATTCTGGTTATATACTTATATCAGACGAAATAAAAGAAGATTCATTTAAGGCAATAAAAGAATTAAAAGATAATAAAAAACAGACAATAATGCTTACAGGTGATAAAAAAGAGGCGGGAGAAGATGTTGCTAAAAAATTAGGAATAGATAAAGTATATACAGAATTACTACCAGATGGAAAAGTTAAAAAAGTAGAAGAGCTTATCAAGCAAAAAAATGGAACACTTGCATTTGTTGGAGATGGAATAAATGATGCACCAGTACTTGCTTTATCAGATATAGGAATTGCAATGGGAGGTCTTGGAAGCGATGCAGCAATAGAAGCAGCAGATATAGTAATAATGACAGACGAACCATCTAAAGTAAACAAGGCTATTAAGATTTCTAAAAAAACAATGCGAATTGTTAAACAAAATATTATATTTGCAATTTCAATTAAAGCATTAGTATTAATTTTAAGTGCAGTAGGAATTACCACAATGTGGGAAGCAGTTTTTGCAGATGTTGGCGTTTCAGTAATTGCAGTATTAAATGCTATTAGAATATTAAAGAAATAATTGAAAATGGGAAGAGTAAACTCTTCCCATTTAAAGTTATATTACATAAAAGAATATACAGAAAAATTGTAATGTACTTGCAACTATACAAGCAATGTGAAACACAGAATGCATCCACTTATGCTTTTTACCAAGTCCATAAAAAATTGCTCCAATTGTGTATACAAGCCCACCAGCTAATAATAAAATAAATCCCTTCATAGTTAGTAATTCTATAATTACATTTATTCTAAATATAATACACCAACCAAGTAATATGTAGCATATCATAGAAAAAACTTTATATCTTTTTAAATCAATTGAATTAAGTACTATTCCTAATATTGCTAATCCCCAAACAATTCCGAACAATGTCCATCCTGTAGCTGTATTATATTCTCTTAAAGTACATAGAACAAATGGAGTATAAGTTCCAGCTATAAGAATAAATATAGAGCAGTGATCAATTATTTGAAAAACTTTTTTAGCCGTACGATTAGAGTTCAAGCCATGATATATACTTGACATAGTGTATAATAAAATTAAAGATACACCATAAATTGAGGTAGAAACTATACCATAAACATTGTGATGTAATGCTGAAAATATAACACATAAAGCAAGAGCAGCAATACCAAGTGCACCACCGACAATATGTGATACCATATTAAAAATTTCTTCACCTTTTGTATATGTTGGCAATACTCTGTCAGCTAATTTTACTCTATGCATATTATCCCCCAAATTCAATAATTTTTTTTAGTTCTTCATTTCTTTTTATTTTATTTGTAGTAGTTTTTATTAAAGGTTCTTTAGTTAAAACAAGATGTTTTATATATTTGTACATAGGAAGAGTTTTATTTATTTCTTTAATTTCATTCCAAATAATATCTTTTAGTTCTTGTTCTGTTGCATTAGGGTATTTAGACTTAGTAACAGTTTCGTTATATACTACTTCAACAGAGACTTTAACATCATTACTATCTTGAGCATCTGGAAGACCATAAACAAAACATTCTTCAACTTCATCTAATCTATTTATCAAAATTTCTAATTCCTCAGGAAATACTTTTTTACCATTTTTTAAAACGATTAAATCTTTTTGTCTACCAGTGATAAATAAGTAACCATCATCATCTATATAACCTAAATCACCAGTGTGGAACCAGCCATCTTTTAATACTTCATTTGTTTGTTCTTCATTTTTATAATATCCAAGCATGACATTTGGCCCTTTAACAATTATTTCACCAATACCATTTGCATCTTTATTATTAATTTTTACATCAAGACTTCCCATAGGTATTCCAACAGAACCTTCTTTTACACAAGTATCATTTTCAGCAGATATAACAGGAGAGGTTTCAGTCAAGCCATAACCTTGAACTAAATGAATACCAATTGAGTTAAACCATTTACCAACTCTTTTATCAAGAGGAGCACCACCTGAAATAATAAATCTCATATTTCCACCAAGAGCATCAATAAGTTGTTTAAAAACTTTTCTTCTAATATCAATATGAAGTTTTAACAAGAAATTGCTTAGCTTAATCATAAAGTTTATAAGCCCAGTTTTACCTTGTTTTTCAACTTCTTTCATGATAGTAGAATACATTTTATCAATTAAAATAGGAACTCCAACAAAAACTGACACTTTATATTCCTTTAGGTTTTGTTGAATATATCTTAAACCATCAGGAAATACTGTTTTCATGCCAGAAGCTAACATTACAAGCATACCAGTTGATCCAAAAATATGATGATATGGCAAAAATGCAATATTTACATCAGTACTATAAAAAGTTTCAACTAATTGCATATCATATATATTTGTTGCAATTCCATTTTGATTAAGCATAACAGCTTTAGATTTAGAAGTAGTACCAGATGTAAAAAGCAAAATACTCATAGCAGAAGGATTAACTTTATAATTTATATATTCTGAATAACCAGCTTCAATAGCTTTTTTTCCATCATCAATTAGGTCATAGAAATATAAGAAGCCTGGTACCTTAGAAAAACAAATAAAATGCTTAATATTTGTTTTTCCAGAAGCTTTAATTTCTGATATGACATCTTTTAGCTTTTCATCAAAAACTATTGCCTCAACTTCACTTCTGATCAAAGAATCTTCAAGTTCTCCAATTTGTAATCCTTTATCTAAAGGAACAGAAACAATTCCACCAAGTAAGTTGCTCAAATGTGCAACAGCCCATTCATAACAATTATGTCCTACAACTGCAGAACGTTTACCTTGTAAACCTAATTTATATAAAGAAGTACCGAAATAATTAATATCTTCCAATAAATTAGTATAAGTGTGATTTATATATTCAACTTCTTTGCCATTTTTTATCTTTGTTGTAAATGCTATATTATCAGCATAAGTATTGGCTGAATGATATAACAAATCCTTAATATTATCAAATTTTATAATAGTTTGTTCTTTTTTCATTTGTCCTCCAATAAATAATTTACTAAACTATACTATGTAGTTTCGAAAACTATTATATCTTAAAGACACAAATAAGTCAAGATGGTTTGAATTTCTAGAAAAATATAAATTCTTGATATAAGTATTGATTTTAAAATAGGGTTATAATATAATCAATATTGTAAAACAAAAGAAAAGGGGATTTTATTATGAAAAAAGAAAAGAATAATCATATAATTAATTGGATAGCTTTAATTTTATTTGTAATTGTTATGGTAGCATCGGTTGTAGATATTATGAGAAAACATAACATTATTGAAAAAATTGTAGCAAATCAAAAAGATGTTATAAGCCAAAACAATTACTCATATCATGTAGAATCTTATAATAAGAATAATGAAAGTGAAACTACTAAATCAAGTATGAGCTTTTATAAAAAAGACAAAATAAGTATGCAGATATTAAAAAATAATGATAATAGTTTAATTTTTTGGTATGACCTAGGAGCAAACGAACAAATAACACTAGTTCCACAAAATTTAAAAGCTTCTGTATATAAAAACTCATCAGAATTTTTTGTAAATCAACTTCCTCCTTACATGATAGATGAAGAAAATAAAAATATAATGAAAATATTTTCAATCATAACATCTGACACTGTAAATGGAGAAAAATGCTATAAAATAAATACATCAGGATTAATAACTTGGTATAGCAAAGAAAGTGGAATGATATTAAAAGCACAAAATGGTAAAAAAGTAATTGATGGAAAAGAATATGATTGTATATCTGAATTTAAAGATTGGAAGTTTAATGAGTTAACAGATGAAGATGTTACAAGACCTAATTTGACAGGATATGAAGTTAAAAATAATGAATAATATTTACAAGAGCAAGTAATTAGTTTTCTAGTTATTTGCTCTTGTCACATTATGTAATAAAAAACATATTATGTAATGTGAGGTGAATAAATTGGATTGGTTTGAAACATTAAACCCGGTAATTCAAGCATTACTTGCAACAATATTTACTTGGGGCGTAACAGCCTTAGGAGCACTTGTAGTTTGCTTTTTTAAAGAAGTAAATGGTAAAATTTTAAACACAATTTTAGGATTTAGTGCAGGTGTAATGATTGCTGCAGCTTTTTGGTCTTTGCTAGAGCCATCAATTGACTTATCACAAGAACTTGGATACATAGCATGGATTTTACCAGCTGTTGGATTTATAACAGGCAGTTTGTTTGTGCTATTATCAGATAAGTTCTTAGATAAAATGCTAAAAAATAAAAAAAACATTGATAACAAAGATTCTTTAAAAAGAAGCATATTACTAATTGCAGCAATTACAATTCACAATATTCCTGAAGGAATGGCTGTAGGCGTTGCATTTGGAGGCATTGCAACAGGAGTACCTGGCATGACACTAATAGGAGCAATAATGTTAGCTCTTGGAATAGGAATACAAAATTTTCCAGAAGGAGCAGCTGTATCATTGCCACTTAGAACAGAAGGTTATTCGAGATCTAAAAGCTTTATGATAGGTCAGGCGTCAGCTTTAGTTGAACCAATATCAGCCGTAATAGGTGCAATACTTGTAATATATATAAGAAGTATGTTACCGTTTTTATTAGCATTTGCAGCAGGTGCAATGATTACGGTGGTTGCAAGAGAACTTTTACCAGAATCAATAAATGGTAATAAAAACTTATCGACACTTGGAATGAGTTTTGGATTTGTTTTAATGATGATACTAGATGTTGCATTAGGTTAAAAAGCATAGAAACAAAAATAGATAATTAGAGATTGCTAATTATCTATTTTTATGATAGTATTTTACAAGAAAACAAAAAAGAGGTAAAAAGTGAAGAAGATTATATATTTTTTTGGAGTAATATTTTTATCAATTATTATTTTGTTAAATATAATATATACAGCTACATTAGATAGCTCAGAGCATATTACAATAACATTCAATAGTTTAATATATATTGCGGGACTTGTAATTGTAGGAGTATTATTGTACTTTGGAAGTAAACTATTGGACAAGTATTTATATAATAATGAAGCAAGAACAAAAATAAGAAAATGGACATTTGGAATAGTTTTAATTATATACATAATTTTTAATGTAATATGGCTAATAAAGGTAAATCCGCCAGTAGTTGGTGACCAAGTACATGCTGTTAATTTAGCACAAACATTTTACAGAGATAATCCAGAAGAATTTTTGCCAAATCTTACTTATGCTGGAATTCCACTAAGCCAATATATGCAAACATATCATCAACAAATAACTTTGGCATTTGTGTTTAATGTTTTCTTTAGAATAGTACACTTTGATGCAATGGAAATATTAAGAGTGGTAAATCTTATTAGTAATGTATTAATTATTATTGCATTATATAAAATATGTAATCAGTTGTCTAAAGAATATAAAACAAACAAAGTATTGTTAATGCTTTTAATATTAACATTTTTTACATTACCCATAATTTCGAATTTTATATATGGAGATATTCCAAGCTTAGCACTATGTCTGTTCGCAGTATATTTTACAATGAAATATACAAAAACTGAAAAAATAAGGTATATTGTATTTACTACTATTTTAACAATGATTGCATATATGATGAGAATGAATAGTTTAATATTTATAATAGCAACAGTAATATACTTAATATTAAATATATTTAAAAATATTAAGGAGAAAAGTTGGAAGAAAAATTTACTAAGTGTTGCAATTATAATAATGTATGTTGTAATATCAATATTTCCATCATCAATAGTAAGTAGATATTATTTAGATAAATATAACTTAGAAAGAAATAAAACATATCCTAGCATAGGTTATGTACTCATGGCAATGCAAGAAGGACCAAGAGCAAATGGATGGTATAATGAATCTACAAGGGAAAAAGCATTTGATAGATTAGACAACATATCAGATGAGTACAAACAAGAAATAAAAGAAAGAATAGAATATTTTTTACAAAATCCTGGTTATACAATTAAGTTCTATATAGATAAAATAACTTCTATGTGGGCAGAAAATACATATTCAGCAATAAGAAATAGTGAAGTAAATGGAAACTTAGATAATCTGGTTAAGCCATTGGAATTTTATCAAAAAGTATTATTGACTTTAACTTGTGTATGTAGTTTAATAGTATTGATACAAAATAGAAAGAATTTATCACTTGATTTAATATTTTTAATAACAATATTTATAGGTGGATTTGCTTTTCATATATTGTGGGAGGCAAAATCAAGGTATATAATACCATATATTTTAGTGTTAATACCTATATCTACTATAGTTATAAAAAAAAATAAAAAAATAAGGAGGAAAATTAAAATGGAACTAAAAGGATCAAAAACAGAAAAGAACTTAATGGAGGCTTTTGCCGGAGAGTCACAAGCAAGAAACAAATATACATATTTTGCAAGTAAAGCAAAAAAAGAAGGATATGAGCAAATAGCTGCAATATTCCAAGAAACAGCTGACAATGAAAAAGAACATGCAAAATTATGGTTTAAACTATTAAATGGTGGAGAGATTGGTACAACAGTAGAGAATTTAAAAGCTGCAGCAGAAGGTGAAAATTTTGAATGGACAGATATGTATGAAAGAATGGTGAAAGAGGCAAAAGAAGAAGGATTTGACCATATTGCATTCTTATTTACTGAAGTAGGAAAAATTGAAAAAGAGCATGAGGCAAGATATAAAAAACTTTTAGAAAAAGTTGAAGAAGGAAAAGTATTTGAAGCAGGAGAAATAAAAATATGGAAATGCAGAAACTGTGGACATATAGTAGTTGGAACAAAAGCACCAGAAGTATGCCCAGTATGTGCACACCCCAAAGCATATTTTGAAATAAAAGCAGAAAATTATTAAAAAATTTAAGAGCAAGTAAATATAAATTACTTGCTCTTTTTATGACCTTATGATATATATAATGTATATGAAAAAAGGAGAAAATTGTAATGGAGGAACAAAAGAACAACCAAACAGCAGTGGAAGTAAAAACAGAAGATGAAACACAATATGACGAAATTCAAAAAGTAAAACAGGTAGAAAGAACAGATTCGTATTTTGATGGAAAAGTATTGGAATGGCTAGGCTACAGAATTCTAGCTTTTATAATAACTGCTGTAACATTTGGAATTGCCAACGCATGGGCAGAAAAATTACTTATTGCGTATACTATAGACCATACAGTATACAATGGAAAAAGACTTAAATTTGAAGGTACAGGAGCATCTTTGTTTGTACAAAAATTTAAATGGATTTTTCTTACAATCATTACTTTAGGAATTTATGGATTCTGGATTCCAATAAAAAAAGAGCAATGGATAGTTTCGAATATTCATTTTGAAAAAGAAGAATTTGTCAAGGGAGACAGTTACTTCGATGGAGGAGTATTAGGTATAATTGGAGTAAATTTATTTAGTAATATACTAACATTTATTTCATTTGGCCTATTATTTCCATTTGTAGTATGTTATAGACAAAAATGGTTTGCAAAACATACAATTATAAATCGCAAGAAAATAGTATTTACAGGAAAATCATTAAATTTAATAGGAAACTATTTATTATGGTGGTTTTTATGTATTATTACATTTGGAATTTTTGGATTGTGGCTACCAATAAAAATCGAAAATTGGAAAGCTAAAAATACACATATAAAATTAAAAGATGAAGAAGAGCAAAAAACATCAATCGCTCCAGCTATACTAGGAATAATATTAGCAATTATGCTAATTGTAGTAGTTGTGTCTTTTACATACAAAAATGTAGATTTTGATAAAATTATGGATGAAGGCATTGATTTTGAAGAAATATTTAACAAAGATGAAAAAACACCATCAAAAGGAAATGGACGAGTTGCAACAATAAGTACACCAAGCAAAAACAACAATACTAATTTAAATACTAACAATAATTCGAATTCAAATAAAAATAATACAAGCTCAAATGGAAATAGTAGTACAAGTTCAAACAATAACACTGTAACATATAGTACAAAAAATATTTCATATTAAAATATTTAAGCAACATTTTAAAAAGATGTTGCTTTTTTTATATTCGAAAAGTATAATAAGTATGAAAAGTATAACTGAGACTGAAAGGAGAAAATTATGAAAAAAGATAAATATGTTGGTATTTGCAAAGTTGGAGAAAAGGGACAAATTGTAATACCAAAAGAAGCAAGAGATATGTTCAATATAAATCCGGGAGATTCAATAGTTGTTTTATGTGATAAAAAACAAGGAATAGCTTTAGTAAAGTCTGATATTATTGAGGATTTATCAAATAAAATATTCCAAAAAGGAGATGAGTAAAGATGTACTCAATTGAAATTGAAAATTTAACTAAAAAATTTAAAGAAAAAACAGCTGTTAATAATGTTAGTTTAAAAATAAAACAAGGAGAGCTTTTTTCTTTGTTAGGTACAAATGGAGCAGGGAAAACCACTACAATAAAAATGCTATCCACTTTGATTTTACCTACTAGTGGAAACATAAAAATAAATGGATTAGATATAAACAAAGACAAACAAAAGATAAAAGAAATTTTAAATGTATCACCACAAGAAACTGCAATTGCAATGAATTTATCTGTAAAAGAAAATTTGGAATTTATGGCAGGAGTATATCAAATAAAAAATCCAAAAGAGAAAATTGATGAATTAGTAAAAACATTCAAATTAGAAGAAGTACTAAATCAAAAGGCAAAAACTTTATCTGGAGGATGGCAAAGAAAAGTATCTATTGCAATGGCTTTAATTAATAACCCACAAATACTATTTCTTGATGAACCTACATTAGGCTTAGATGTTATTGCAAGAAGAGAATTATGGAGTATTATAGAGAGCCAAAAAGGAAAAATAACAATTATGCTAACTACACATTATATGGAAGAAGCAGAAAGTTTATCTGATAGAGTTGGAATAATGGCAAAAGGAAGTTTAATAGATGTAGGAACTCCAAAAGAGTTAATAGAAAAATCAAATGCAAAAGATTTTGAAGATGCTTTTGTAAAAATAGCAACAGGAGGAGAATTATGAGAATAATAAACTTTGCCAAAAGAAATTTTAAAGAAATAATAAGAGATCCATTAAGTATAATATTTGCAATTTTATTGCCATTATTTTTACTTTTTATATTTCAACAATTTAATATACCAAGTGAAAACTATAAATTAGAAAACTTTACACCAGGAATAATTATTTTTGGATTTTCTTTCCTAACGCTTTTTACAGCTATGCTTGTTGCAAAAGATAGAAGTACATCATTATTAATTAGACTTGGAACAAGCCCAATGAAACCAGTAGAATATATATTAGGTTATATAATCTCAATAATTCCCATAATAATTATTCAAAATGTATTATTTTTTATATTAGCCATAATCTTAGGATTAAGCTTTAGTATAAACATTATATTGGCAATTTTAGTATCTATTATTGTTGCAATACTATTTATAGCAATAGGAATATTGATAGGAAGCACATTTACAGAAAAGGCATCGTCAGGAATATCAAGTATTGTAGTACAATTAGTATGCTTTACAGGAGAAATATATTTTCCAAAAGAAATATTAGGAGATATGTTTGCAAAAATATGCAACATACTTCCATTTGAAAGTTGTGTAACAATTATAAAAGGAATAATAAATAATAACATTCAAATAATAAGCCTAAGAAATATAATTGTATTTTTAATATACACCATTGCGATTTTAGCAATATCAATAATAGTATTTAAAAGAAAAATGGTTAGTGATAATAAATAGAACATGAATTATTTACTAAATTTTACTATTTATGTTATAATTAGTAAAAGGGAAGTGATATTATAATGAATAAAAAAGAAGTAAAAAATATTTTAATATCAATGAGAACACCAGAAAACGAAATAGCAGTAAATCATTTACTTGGTCAATTAGACATGAAAAGTAATACTGAAATTGAGCAAATTACAGAAAGATTAGGAAATAGTGAGCAGAATATAAGAAAAACCTTGTCAAAGAAAATAGAAGAAATTTCTCAAAATAGAAATGAGGAAAAACATCCTATTAATGATATGTTTACTTATGGAATATCAGGGAATTGTATTCACTTACACTTACCAACAGACTTGCATGAATTAATGGCGAGAAATGGAATATCAAAAACAATAGCTCTAGTTAACTTACAGTTATTAGATGCAATTGATAAAATAAAAGAAATGAGAGACGGAGGTTTTTATAGATTCAAAGATAAAGATAGTATATATATGATATCTCCAACAGTAATAAAAAGAGAAATGAAATTTTTAGAAGAATTAGACTTTACAACTCATTCATATAGTAAGAAACAACTTAGTGATGAAAAATTTGTACAAGAAACTCCAGAAGCTCAGCTTGCTACACACATTTTTGGACATGATAAAAACGTTGGAACTGCATTAATAAGATTTGAGCAAATAAATTCAAAGCAATGGCAAGAAAAGAAAAATGAAATAGTAGCAGATTTAAGAGGAAAAACAACAGGTATAGAGCATAATAAAAGTGAAGAAAGGTAAACTAAAAGCAGGTAATTGAAAATTATCTGCTTTTATGATATAAAATAGGCAAGAAAGAAGGGTAGAAATATGTATACGTTAATTACAGGAACTACAAGTGGCATTGGAAAAGAGTTGAAACAGAACTGCAAAATAAAATAGGAGTGAAATTATGAAAAGACTTAATTTAATAGTAGTATTTAATAAAGATTTAACAAAAGTTCTATTTTGCATTAGAGCAAAAGAGCCATACAAGGGATTATACAATTTTGTTGGAGGCAAAGTAGAAGAAAATGAACCAAATGATGAAGCGGCTTATAGAGAGCTATTTGAAGAAACAGGAATAAGCAGTAATGATATTGAGTTAGACCATTTTATGGATTTAAATTACTTTAAATATGAAAACAATTTACAAGTATACTATGGAATATTAAAAAATGAAGTAACTTTGGTAGAAGAAAAAAATAAACTTGAATGGGTAACTATAAATGAAGAATTATTAAATAATGAAAAATTTGCAGGTAACTATAATATTCCTCATATCATAAAACAAATAAAAGTATATTTGAGGGATGGAATTAAATATTAAGTTTTGTTACACCTGAAAAAGAGATAGAAGCATGGATTGAGCAACTATAAAAGGAAAATATCATCAAATGGGTAGTGTCAACTTGTAAATGATAAAGAAAATATAATAAAGCTAATAAAAAAACGAATACTTGGTTATTAGTTTTTTTCGATTTTTTAAGAATAAAAACTTACTCACCTTGGATAGGTAAAAAAAATATATGGAAGTTATTTTATAAAATTGGATTATTAATAGAATGATGAATATAGATAAGGCTATAGAAGATTTAAAATTTATTATAGAAACAAATAAATAAGGAGGAGATTTTATGAATTTAGTAACAGGTTTAGCAATACCTTTTTTAGGAACAACACTTGGCTCAGCAATGGTATTTTTAATGAAAAACAAAATGAACTCAAAAGTAGAAAAATTACTATTAGGTTTTGCATCAGGAGTAATGATTGCAGCTTCAATCTGGTCTTTAATTATACCATCAATTGATATGGCAAGTGAACAAGGAAAAGTAGCATGGATTCCAGCAGCAGTTGGATTTATACTAGGAATAGCCTTTTTACTTGTACTTGATAGTGTAATTCCGCATTTACACTTAAATAATGATAAAACAGAAGGAATAAAAGCAAAACTTAAAAAAACAACAATGATGGTATTTGCAGTTACACTTCACAATATACCAGAAGGAATGGCAGTAGGTGTTACATTTGCTGGTGCACTTATTGAAAATACTGGAATAACAATGGCAGGAGCATTTGCTTTAGCAATAGGAATTGCAATACAAAACTTTCCTGAAGGCGCAATTATATCAATGCCATTAAAAAGCGAAGGAATATCAAAATCAAAAGCCTTTTTGTATGGAACACTTTCGGGCATAGTAGAACCAATAGGAGCAATTATTACAATATTACTTACAAGCACAGTAGTACCAATATTACCATATTTATTATCATTTGCAGCAGGAGCTATGATTTATGTAGTTGTTGAAGAGCTAATACCAGAATCTCAAAATGGTGAACATTCAAATATAGGAACAATAGGAGTTGCTCTTGGATTTGTAATAATGATGATTTTAGATGTAGCACTAGGGTAAGAGTACTTAATAATAGATATTATATGGAGAGGTGTAAAAAACAATTGAGAAAGTTTAACACTCTACGATAAGTAAGTCGTGAATTTATCTGTTTTAGAAGCGGAAACAGAAGATGAAAAGTATAACATAAATTATAAAAATATAATTTCATTAGAATAGCAGATAATTATTTAAAATTATCTGCTATATTGCTTTGAAAAATTTTTACAAAATCTTAAAATAAACATTGACATATTAGTTAATTTACTATATGATACGAACAATAGTTTTAAAACAATGGATGAAAATTATATATAATAATATACGTAGCTATACTAAATTTTGTAAAAAAGGAAGTGTTTCTATGGAAGAAAAAAAGAATGAAATTATTTTATTTGAAAATCAAGGAGTGAAGTTAGAAGTTAACTTAAAAGACGAAACGGTATGGCTCAACTTGGAACAAATGTCTAAATTATTTGAGAGAGACAAATCAGTTATATCAAGACACATAAAGAATGCTTTGTCAGAAGAATTGGAAAATGAACAGGTTGTTGCAAAATTTGCAACAACCACTAAACACGGTGCCATTGATGGTAAGGTACAAACACACATGGTTGATTATTATAATCTAGATATGATTGTTTCAATTGGTTATCGTGTAAAATCACAAAATGGTATTTTATTCAGAAAATGGGCTACACAAATACTAAAAGATTATATGCTAAAAGGTTATGCAGTAAATCAAAAAAGATTAGAATATTTAGAAAAAACAATTAAATTAATAGATATAGCAAATCGTATGGATGAACGATTAGAAGGAAATGATGCAAAAGAAATTTTAAAAGTAATTGGAGAATATTCAAAAGCACTAGATTTACTTGATGATTATGATTATAAAACATTAAAGAAAATAGATGGAAGTGTAGATGAAAGAAAAATTGAATATAAAAATTGTATTGAGATAATAAACAAACTAAGATTTAATGAAGAAAGTACACTATTTGCAGTAGAAAGAGATAGAGGATTAGAATCAATTATAGGCAATATTTATCAAAGTTTTGCTGGAAAAGAAATATATAAAAGTGTTGAAGAAAAGGGAGCAAACTTTTTATATCTAATAGTGAAAAATCATGTATTTGCAGATGGAAACAAAAGAATTGCAGCTACATTGTTTATATACTTTTTAAACTTTTATGGAATACTATACAAAAATGGAGAACAAACAATAGACAACAATACATTAGCAGCATTGACATTACTAATTGCAGAATCAAACCCAAAAGAAAAAGATGTTATTATAGATTTGGTAATGAATTTCTTGAATAATTAAAATCTTTGGAAAAGAGGCAGATATTTAGTTGAAAATATCTGCATTTCTGTTATATAATAATAACTAGAAAATTTGTGAGGTAAAATATGAGTAAATATGAACCATTATGGAACTATCTAAAAGAAAATAAAAAGGAAAGCTATAAACTGACTTATGAAGAAATAAAAAACATTCTTGGATTTGAAATAGATCATTCCTTCTTAGGTTAAAAAAAAGAATTAAAAGATTATGGTTATGAAGTCGGTAAAATATCAATGAAAGAAAAAACAGTTATATTCAATAAAATATAAATTGAAAGTGAGAAAAGAATGAAATATATTGTCTTATTAAGAGGAATAAATATAAGCGGTAAAAACAAAATATCAATGAATGAATTAAAAGCAGGACTAGAGAAAATTGGTTTTGAAAATGTAAGTACATATTTGAACAGTGGAAATGCTATTTTTCAAAGTGAAATAGATAACAAAGAAGTAATAAAAGAAAATATTCAACGAATGATAAAAGAAAGATTTAATCTTGAAATACCTGTTTATGTTACAACTACACCTGAACTTGAAGACATATTAAAACATACTCCTGAATGGTGGGGAACAAATAACAAAGAAATATATGATAACATAATTTTTATAATTCCACCAACAAAATATGAAGAGGTATATAATACTATTGGAGAGTCAAAAGAAAATCTTGAAAAAATTCAGGAATACAACAATATTATTTTCTGGTCTTATAAATTAAAAGAATATAGAAAAACAAACTGGTGGACCAAAACTGCTAGTACAAGTATTAGTGATAAAATAACGATAAGAACTGCAAATACAATGAGAAAAGTATTAGAATTATGTAACAAATAATAGAGGTAAAATATGAAAATATATAATTTAAAAGATAAATTAGAATATCTAGACGAAGTTGCAAGATTAGAATATGAAGAATGGGCAGACAATAAAGAAGAAAATAAAGAAGAAAGAATTAAAAGAAAAAAAGAAAAGATTTGTTGTATGTTTAGTAATAAATCTTTTTGCAAATTGATTCTAGTAGATAATCATGAACTAATAGGCTTTATATCAATATTTCCAGAAGATTGTGAAGAAGAAAAAGAACTAACTCCCTGGTATGCTACAATGTATGTGAAAAAAGAATATAGAAATCATGGATATTCACGAATATTAAATGATGCAATATTAAAAGAAGCAAAAGATAGAGGATTTTTAACATTGTATTTAAAAACAGATTTGAAAAATTATTATGAAAAATTTGGAGCTACTTTTATAAAAAAGCTAAAATCAGGAGAAAGCTTATATAAGTTTGAAATTTAATAAAAAATGAAATAAAAAGTGTGGCAGATAATTGGTTGAAATTATCTGCCACTTATTATATAATTACACAGTAATAAAAACAAAAGAAATAAGAGGCGAAAAAATGAAAGAAGATTGGAAAGAACTTATAAAGAAAAATCTAAAATGGGTTGTACTATTTATTTGTCTAGTAGGTTTTTTAGCATTAGCAGAAGATGTTTTTAATAAAGAAATAATGTATGGAGATATTATTGGATATAAACTTATATCAACATTTTTAATATCTGATTTTGTAACACCAATAGCAAAATTTATAACTAATTTTGGTGGGGCAATATTTTTATCAATAGCAACAGTTATGTTATTTTTACTTATAAAAAATAAAAAAATTGGTTTATCAATTATTTCGAATATAGTCATTATTACAGTTTTAAATCAATTATTAAAAAGAATATTACAAAGACCAAGACCAACTGAATTTAGAATAGTTGAAGAAACAGGATATAGTTTTCCTTCGGGGCATTCAATGGTAAGCATGGCTTTTTATGGATATTTGATATATTTAATTTATAGATATATAAAAAATAAATATGTAAAATGGACATTAATTACAATATTAAGTATATTAATTTGTTTAATAGGTATAAGCAGGATTTATCTTGGAGTACATTATACAAGTGATGTACTAGGTGGATTCTTGTTATCAATATCATATTTAGTTATATATATAAGTTCAATTAAAAAATTATTACCAGAAGAATAAAAGTATAAAGGAGAAACTTTTATGAAACGAATCTGTATAATTGGAGGAAGTGGAACTGGTAAAACAACACTTTCAAATAATTTGAGTAAAGAGTTAAATTTACCAGTTTACCATATTGATGGTATACATCACTTGGAAAATTGGAAAAAACGAGATAAGGAAGAACGTGACAGATTAATTCTTGAAAGAGCTTCAGAAGAAAAATGGATTATAGATGGAACATATCATTCTACATTACAACAACGTCTAGAAAAAGCTGATTATGTTATATATTTAGATTATTCTACTATGGCGCAAGTAATAGGAGTATTAAAAAGATTTATAAAAAACCATGGTAAAGAAAAAGATGAGATACCAGGTTGCAAAGAAAAAATGAGTTGGGAGTTTTTATGGTTTGTAATAAACTGGAGAAAAGATAAAAGAAATGAGATAATTGAAAAAATAAGTAAAATTGACAACAACAAGGTTCATGTCTTTTATAACAGAAAACAACTTAATAAATGGTATGAAAATACATTTGGAAAAAAGATGGAGCACTAAAACGATTAAGAATAATATGAAGGGGAAAAATATGAAAAAATTAAATTCAAACCATTTGAAACTAATTGCAATTATAGCTATGACAATAGATCATATTGCAGATTTAATATTTCCTGGTATGCCTAATAATATATGGAGTAATATTTTACATATCATAGGTAGACTGACAGCACCAATTATGTTTTTCTTTATTTGTGAAGGGTTTTACTACACAAAAAACTTGAAAAAATATGTAACAAGGCTATTTTTGTTTGCTTTAATATCTCATTTTGCATACTGCTTTGCATTTGGTATTAACTTTATTCCATTTATTAATGGAGAAATATTTAATCAAACAAGTATTATGTGGTCACTTGCATGGGCGGTAGTCGCTCTTTATATTGTATATGGAGATACAAAACTAAAACAGTGGCAAAAAACAGTATTATTAGTAGTAATATGTGCTATAACTTTTTACGCAGATTTCAGTTCGATAGCAGTTATGTGTATAGTAGCAATGTATGGCAAAAGAGGAGACATAAAAAAACAAGTATTAAGTATGGAAGTATGGTTAGGAATTTATGCACTTGTATCATTTATATTTGTAAACAAGATATATGGAATTATAGTATTGTTTTCAATATTAGTATATCCAATACTAAAAATGTATGATGGTTCAAGAGGAAAATTAAAGTGGATGAAATGGCTATTTTATATATATTATCCATTACACTTAGCAATAATAGGACTACTAAGAATATTAATGTATGGTAATGTACCATTGTTATTTTAAAAGAAGCCATAAATATGAGATATAAGAGAATTAAGAAGATACTACTATTTTGGTGTTTGTTTATTGGAATTGCAGCAGTTTATGGAAGTATATGTATGCTAATTGATCCAACAGGCAAATTACTTCAAATGAATGAAATGCTACCATACTTTCAAGTATTACCTTTTAGTGATATATTATTTCAAAATTATATATTTTCAGGAATATGTTTATTAATAGTAAATGGAATATCAAATTTAGTGGCAGTGTATTTAATTATAAAAAATAAAAAATAGGAATAATATTAGGAACAGTATTTGGATTCACACTTATGCTTTGGACTATAATTCAATTTATCATTTTTCCAACGAATATAATGTCAACAATATACTTCGTTTTTGGAATAATGCAACTAATAGCAGGTTATATTACGTATGTATTCTACACGCAAGAAAATTTCAGATTTGACTTAAATGACTATAAAAATATAGGAAAAAACAAAGAAAACATTGTTGTATATTTTTCAAGAATGGGCTATACAAAGAAAATAGCTTATGAAAGCAGATTTTAAAAATGTCGCAGATGAACTTGATGAAATATTAAATAAAAAAAGAGAAAAATTCACATCAATTTGTGTTAGATTTGGAAACGTAAAGAGCAGAAAGGAAATGTAGTTATGAGAAACACTATTGTTTATTTAATAAGACATGCAAAAACTGTTACTGAAAATGGTATAAGAAATACAAATGAAGATTCACAATCAATTAACGAAAAAGAAATATTATCAGTTGAAGGAGAAGAACAAGCCAAAAGACTAAGTGAAAATAAAGAACTGCAGAACCTAAATGTAATATGGTCAAGTAACTATACTAGAGCAAAAGCAACTGCCAAATATATTTCTAATGTAAACAATTTACCTCTTAATTTAGATAGTGATTTAGGTGAAAGAAAATTAGGAAATTTAAAAGAATTAGGTGAATTTATGAAAGATAAGGCTACTCGAGATCCTTCACAAGAGCAACTTCTAGACAGAACATTTAGAACATCAGATGGCGAGAGCGCAAAACAGACAAGAGAAAGAATGAATAAGTTTTTTGCCAAAATACTTAAAGAATATTGTGGAAAAAGAATAGCAGTAGTTAGTCATGGGGGCTCTATCAAGTTTTTCTTATTAAATTGGTGTAAAGTAAATAAAGATGTAAAACTTGTATATAATAATGAAAAAGTATTAAATATAAAATCACCATGTTTGCTAAAACTAATATTCAACGGTAATGAGCTAATTGAATTAGAGCAAATCGAATAAAATAAAGAACTACATACATAAGGATTAGAAAAATACATTAGGAATGGAGTGGGATTTATGACTGAAGAAGAAAAGATGTTATTAGGTGAAATGTATAGTTCAAAAGATAAAGAACTAAAAAGATTTTATTTTAGAACAATTAAAAGAATAAACAGTAATTTGTTTAGAAGTATAAGTGCTGGCAATTTGGAGGAAATGATCCATTGAAAGGTATCAGTGTTTACGATGGTGGTGATTGTAATGAAAAATCTAATATAACTGGATTTATTACAATACCAAATAATAAATTTAACGAAATAAATACGCCAAATGGTAAAGTATGTTTTGTTGAATTTATTGTGGGTAACAGATAGAGAACTAAGAGCAATTCAAAATAAGCAAATTAGAGTTAAAGAATTATATGAAAAACTTGGCAGTGATGTAACAAGCTATAATAGAAAGTCAGTTATATAAATAGTAGTGGAGCTCAGTGCGTTCTGTGAAGAAAGTATATTATAACAGGAGAAAAACAAAATGACATATAAATATGCGTATCAAACTCCAGAAAACTTTTCAAATATGATTATGAATAGTGATGGAGAATACCTAACAGGTTTATGGTTTGAAAATTCAAGAGATTCTTCTAAACACATAGTAGATTGTGAAGAAAAGAATTTAGAAATCTTTAAAGAAACGAGTAAATGGCTAGACATTTATTTTAGTCGTAAAAATCCTAATTTTATACCAAAATATAAAATAGAAAACTTAACACCTTTTAGAAAAGAAGTGATTGATATAATGAACTCTATTGAATATGGAAAAATTGTAACATATAATGATATATCAAAAATAATTGCTAAAAAAAGAAACTTGGAAAAAATGTCATCACAAGCAGTAGGCGGAGCCGTTGGTTGGAACCCTATTTGTATTATAATACCATGTCATAGAGTAGTTGGAACGAATGGAAGCTTAACAGGATATGGTGGAGGAATAAAAAACAAAATAGAATTGTTAAAACTAGAAGGAAATGATATAAGTAGATATTTTGTTCCAAAGAAAGGTACAGCATTATGACAAGATGTAAATGGTGCAACTTAAAGAATGAGAAATACATAGAATACCATGATAAAGAATGGGGAGTTCCTGTATATGATGATAAACATTTATATGAAATGCTAATCTTAGAATCTTTTCAAGCTGGTTTATCTTGGGAATGTGTCTTAAACAAAAGAGAAGATTTTAGAAAAGCATTTGATAATTTTGAAATAGATAAAATATCTGCTTATGATGATAAAAAAATACAAGAGTTATTAAAAAATAAAAATATTATAAGAAATAAATTAAAAATAAATGCAGCTATAAATAATAGTAAAATATTTAAAGAAATACAAAATGAATACAAAAAATTTTCAAACTATATTTGGAGCTTTACAAATAACAAAGTAGTGTATGAAATAGGAAAAACAAGCTCAGAGTTATCAGATATAATTTCAAAAGATTTACAAAAAAGAGGAATGAAATTTGTAGGAACAACAATTATATATTCTTATTTACAAGCAATAGGTGTGATTTACTCACATGATAAAGAATGTTTCTTAAACAATAAAGGGGCTAATATTAAATGAAAATAGAAAGAACAAAAATAAATAACATCCCATCGATAGTATGGGGAGAAAAAAGCAGTAAAGTTTTTATAGCAGTACATGGGAATATGTCTAATAAGGAGAATTTGTTTCAAACAACATATAAAATGCAAATTCTTTTGAAAAGTTAATTAAATAATACAAATTGAAAGAGAGCTAAGAACATGAACAAACAAGAAATATATGATTTTTTAAATCAAAGAAATATATGGCACGAAATTACAGAACATAAGGCAGTATACAATATGGCAGAAGTTGCTGAAAATGAATTTGATTCCAGGAGCTGTTACACCACTAGGTTTACTAAATGATAAAGAGAAAAAAGTACAATTCTTTATCGATAAGGACTTTATGAGTAATCAGCATCTTGTTGGAGTACATCCAAATGATAATACAGCAACAGTATGGCTAAAGGTAGAAGATTTAATTGATATTATAAAAGAACATGGCAATCAAGTTAGTATTATAGAAATCTTATAAATGAGGTATACAATAATGAATAATAATATAAAAGTAATAACATTATGTGGAAGTATGAAATTTCAAAAAGAGATGATGATTACAGCTGCAAAACTGGCGTTAGAAGGCAACTGCGTCCTTACGCCAGTTTATTCAGTGTTGGATAATTATGAGAAAACAGATGAACAATTAGAAAAACTAAAACAAGCACATTTTAAAAGAATAGAATTATCAGATGCAATTTTAGTGATAAATAAAGATGGATATATTGGAAATAGTACAAAACTTGAAATTGAATATGCTAAGAAACTTAATAAAGAAGTTATGTATTTGGAATAAAAAAGTTACCAAATAGGCACGGAAAAATTGGTAACAAATATGGCAAATGATATATTATATGATAGAATAAATAAAAAAATATATTTGAGAAGGAGGTAAGAGAATGAAAAAGACAAAAATACTATCAATATTATTTATACTTTGCCTATTAGCTAGTTTAATAATTCCAATAACCACAGTATATGCAGAAAGCAAAAATGAAGTAACATTAAATTTTGAAGGTGGGATTATTCACGATGGTTATGTAGAATATAGCAAGAAAGCAAAATTACAATTATTCAAGGGCGAGGATTTAGTTGTTAATATTTCAAATAATATGGTAATTGATTTAAACGAAGCAGATTATGAATTTGTAATACAAGAAATCCCAGCAGAAGATACTGGAAGTGTGGTAGGACCTGCACCAGTAAAATTAAATATTAATGATTGGTATTATGCTACAACAACACTTAATTCTAAAGTTATATTTAAATTAGAATCAAGTAAATTTAGTGGAACATTAGATGTTAAACTTGTAAGAACAAGAACTGTCGTCAACACAACAGTTAAAAATGTTTATAATGATATATCATCAAAAGGTGTAATTGATTTAACTGGTGGGCAAGAATATGTGATTGATTTTTCTAAAGATGATGAACTTACAAATGGGTTAAAATCATTTGCAGATTTAGATAAAACACTATATTACAAAAGAGACAATGAAGGTCTATTAGCAACAGACAATGAAAGTGAAGCTGTTATAAAGATAGTAGGAAATAAATCAGAAAATAAAGCAATATTAACTGCAGTAAATGTTTGAACTAAAAAAAGTGAAGGTTTTAAAGGATTTCATACTAAATATACAGGTTCGGCATTGAATTATGATGGCACTGATGGTGGCATCATAAATGAAACAAGAACTGATTATTATACTAGATGTACTTATGAATTTACATTCCAATATGTAAAAGAAGAAGTTAGTCCTAAAGAATATGAGTTTACTGAAGGAGCAAATCAAACATATACAATTGATGAATCAAAAGATGCAACATTTAGAATAGATGCAGACTATAGCCTATTTACAAACAAAGTATATGTAGATGATAAATTAATAGATTCTACAAATTATGACTCAAAAACAGGAAGCACAGTTATCACATTAAAAGATGAATACTTAAAAACATTATCTGTTGGAGAACATACATTAAAAGTTGCTTTTTCAGATAATGGAGAAGCTATAACAAAATTTACAATAAAAGAAAAACAACAAAATGAAACACCAGAAGATAACAAAAATACAGGAAGTACAGAGAATACTGAAAAAGAAGAACAACCAGAGAACAATAATGTAACTAACAATGATGTTCAAAAAGAAAATACAAATAATCCAAAAACAGGAGATAATGTTATAGTATATGCTGTATTGTTTGCAATTGCACTATTAGGAATAATTACATTAATAATAGTTAATAATACAAAAAGAAAAAACTCAAGAAAACACTAGGAGGAAAAGAAAAATGAAAATTAAAAAAAGTAAAATAATAATTATTACTATGTTACTACTTTGTTTTGCTTTATCTGTTATGCCAATGAAAGTATTTGCAGCAACAGAAATTCACAAAGTAGAAATTGGTGGTTCAAAACTCAATTATAATGCTGGAGATAAACCAGAATCTTATGCTATACGAACTGGCGACACAGCATATTACTATGATATAGAATACGAATATTGGGAAGAGATGGAAACTGCTGAAAATGGAGAACTTGTTCCAATTAAGTTTTGGTATTCTGATGATGATAAAAATAACGCTTTAGCACAAGACAAAAAAATAACTACTTTTGAAGAAGGAAAGAGTTATATGTACACTATATCTTTGAAGGCAAGAGACGGATATACATTTGCTGATAATACAGAAGTTTATGTAAATGGTGAAAAAGTAAATACAATGAGTGTTGGACAAGATAAAAAGTCAATGTTTGTTCCAGCGATAAAGACAATAAAACCAACTAAACCTGTACAAAAACAAGAAATTGATGTTGTTGAGATTAATAATGTAACCTTAAAATTCAATGACGGTGATAAACCAGTATTTACTGGAACAATTTCAGATAATAGATATAAGTTTGTATTTGAATTATGGAGAACTAATGATGCTGGAATAACTTCAGTAGATTGGTTTAATGATGCAGATCACATTGGTTACTTAGGAGGAAAACTAATAACAGCATTTGATAAAGACAAAACATATACTTATGAATTAGCTTTAGTAACTACAGCTGAAGGTGGAGAAAAGTGGTTTTTTGGACAAAATACCAAATTAAAAATTAATGGACAAGAAGTTGGATATGTATGTGGAAGTTCTTATGATGAACAGTCATTTGATGTTACGACCAAAATAACAATAACTCCTACACCTACAAAACCTGAACAACCTGTTAAAGAAACTGTAAAGGAAATTCAAAGTACAGGAGAAACAAAAGCAAAAATTGAATTTGCAAAAGAAGTTAACAAAGACTACAAACTAGATATTAAACCTATAGAAGTAAAAAAAGATTTAACAAACAAAAATGTTAAATATGTAGTAGATATAAATGTTTTAGAAAATGGTCAAATAGTTAAAATTAGTGATACTAAAATGAAAATAAGAATTGCATTACCAGAAGATTTAAAAGGATTTAACAAATATGAAGTAGTATATATTTCAAATGATGAAATAAAAGAAACAATACCAGCGACAGTAGAAGATGGATATATAGTATTTGCAACATCACATTTAAGTCAATATGGAATTGTTGCAACAAATGTTGAAGAAAAAACAGAACAAACAAAGAATGAAACAAACAATCCAAAAACAGGAGATAACATTATAACAAGTGTAATTTTATTTGTAACTTCTATAGCAACTATTGGTGCATTAACAATAGTAAATAGAAAAAAAGCAAGAGAATAATGCAACAAGATATGTAAAGACTAGCTAGAGTATTAGCTAGTCTTTATATACGAAAGGACAATTTAATAATGAGAAGAAAGAAAAATAAAAGATATAAAAAAGTAATTTTAAATATTATTATCTATATGATTTTGATTTTTGTATTAATCTATTCTGGAATTAAAATTTTTAAATGGTACAAAGATAAGACAAACAATAACAAAATTGCAGAACAAATAAAAAGTACAGTAATTGTTGAAGATAAAAACGAAGATGAAAACAAAGAAGAATATACAGTAGACTTTAACAAATTAAAAGAGCAAAACAATGAAACTGTTGCATGGATTAAAGTAAACAATACAAATGTTGAATATCCAGTAGTAAGGGCAACAAATAATAGCTTTTATTTAAATCATAGCTTTGATAAAAGCAAAAATTCAGCAGGATGGATTTTTGCAGACTATAAAAATAAATTTGATAATACAGATAAAAACATTGTTATTTATGGTCATAATATGAGAGATGATTCAATGTTTGGGAGTTTAAAAAATATTTTGAATTCTGATTGGTATAATAATGAAGAAAACACGAATATTGCATTATATACTGAAAACGAAAAATATATTTATAAAGTTTTCTCAATATATAAAATAGAAAGTGAAGATTACTATATTAAAACAGAATTTAGCAATGATAATGAATTTGAGAAATTTATAAAAACATTAAAGAAAAGAAGTATTAAAAATTTTAATATAGATATTTCAAAAGAAGATAGTATATTAACATTATCAACTTGTGCAAATAACAATAAATATAGAGTAGTGTTACATTCTAAAAAAATTAAGTAAAATGCTCACAAAAACAAACTCCTTTGCATAACATATACAAAGTTATGAGAGGAGTTTATTTTTATGGATTATGAAATAATGATGAATGGGAATGTAAAAATAGGTACTTATGCTCCAGATTTTGAGGCAAACACTACAATGGGGTCAATAACATTAAATCAATATAAGGGAAAATGGGTTGTACTTTTTTCTCATCCAGGAGATTTTACCCCCGTATGAGCATACAATTTGGGGAAATATCAGAAACGCTTGATATTGCTTAACATTTCTTTAATCGATAAGTTACTCTAAAATGGATAAAAATTGCCACAAAATCGATCGTAAGGCGGCTGATTAGGAAGGTTTAGCAATCATAATTAAAGATGAGTGGATATGTATGATGAAATTATTGCATATTATAATCAAAAGTATTTGTGAATATAAAAGAAACACTAGAAGAAACATATATGATAATAACAAATGATGGTAGAAAGCCAAATGAATTTATTACAGAAAATCAGGGAATAAAAGATATGAGAAGAAAAGTAA